>ERZ840517.211-NODE-211-length-83703-cov-8.506647_pt1 | contig 83703 bp, 75 predicted proteins | sample MGYA00519876_ERZ840517 | MGnify/ENA primary metagenome ERZ840517 (study PRJEB31850, sample SAMEA3708882) | human gut metagenome | biome: human gut; feature: human-associated habitat; material: faeces | place: China | collected 2014 ... | reverse complement strand
CTACTGATCGTCGCCTTGGTGGGCCGTTACCTCACCAACTAGCTAATCAGACGCGAGGCCATCTTTCAGCGATAAATCTTTGACATAAGTGCCATGCGACACCTATGTGTCATGCGGTATTAGCAGTCGTTTCCAACTGTTGTCCCCCTCTGAAAGGCAGGTTCCTCACGCGTTACTCACCCGTCCGCCACTGTCCTCTGCTTCAATTGGACGAATCCTCTTTCCACAGATTCTCGTTCGACTTGCATGTGTTAAGCACGCCGCCAGCGTTCGTCCTGAGCCAGGATCAAACTCTCTATAAATCGTATCTAAACGGCCATAGCCACTTAAATCTTTACAGAGCTATTTGTCATAGCTTCAAAAACTTTTTATACTTACCTTCCCGGGTAATTGACTTAACCCCGTTCCGGCAAGTTTCTCAGTTGCGCTCCGGTCTGTTTTCACAGCCCCTTGCGCTCCCGTCTGGTGCTTTTCGTTTCGTTCGTTGTTTAATTTACAAGGTACACGTCCCATAACCGCGGAACAGTTGATATGATACTACTTGCGGCCGGATTTGTCAACACTATTTTTAAATTTTTTCGAATTTTTTGTATACGGCAATGTAATGACTTTTAACGCAGGTCGTGTTATACTTTAAATAATATTTTATGAACTTTTAAAGGAGGATGACTCCGTGGATATTCTGCACCTGACCGGCACCTTCGGCCGCCTGGACCACAGCGAATTGTCGCTCGCGCCGGGGCTGAATGTACTGTACGCTCCCAACGAAACCGGCAAGTCCACCTGGGGCGCCTTTATCCGCACCATGCTGTACGGCCTGTCCACCCGCGAGCGCGGGCCGCTGGCGGACAAAAACCGCTACGCCCCCTGGACCGGCGCGCCCATGCAGGGCCGCATGGACCTGACGACGCACGGGGATGCCTGCACCCTGCTGCGGGAGACACGCCGCGCCGCATCACCGCTGGGCGAGTTTTCCTGCACCTACACCGGTACCGGCACGCCCGTTCCGGGCATTACCGGCCAGAACGCCGGCGAGGTGCTGCTGGGCGTGCCCCGGGAGGTGTTTGAGCGCAGCGCCTTTATCGGCCAGAACGCTCTGGCCGTGGACCAGGACGCCGAGCTGGAGCGCCGCATCGCCGCCCTGATCACCACCGGCGAGGAGGACACCTCCTACACCGAGTCCTACGACCGCCTGAAAAAGCAGCTGAACCGCCGCAAGCACAACAAGACAGGGCTCATCCCCGCCCTGGAACGGGAGACCGACCAGCTGCGCGCCGCGCTGGCGGAGCTGGACGCGCTGAACGACCAGGCGCAGCAGTCGCGCCGGGAGCTGGATGCTCTGGAGCGCCGCGCCGCCGACCTGCGGCAGCAGACGGCTCAGTGGCAGGCGCTGGCTGCTCAGGAGCAGGCCGACGCCTGTCAGCAGGCGGCGCAGGCGGCACTGACTGCCCAGGCCCGGGCCGACACGCTGGCGGCCGACTGCGCCGCCCTGCCGGACGATGCCTCGCTGACGCTGCTGGAGGGTCAGGCCGCCGCACTTCCCGGTGAGCTGTCTACTCTGACGGAAAAGCGCAGCGCCGCGGAGAAGGCCGCACAAACCGCGCGGCAGGCCAAGAAAGCTCTGGAACAGCACCCCCTTTACCCCGCCGCAGAACCGGAGCTGCGGCAGCGGGCCGAAGCCATCCAGCCCGAGAGAACTCCCTCTCTGCTCCTGGTCCTCTTCCCCGCGTCGCTGATCGTGGTCGCCGCTGCGCTGGCATTTCTGTTCCGGGCGCAGCAGCCGCTGCCCTTTTGGCTGTTCATCGGCATGGCGGGGCTGGGCATGATCGCCACGCTCTTCGCTGCAAGGTCCCGCCGTCAGGCCATCGTGGAACGGCATAAATACGCCGAAACACAGCGCACCGCGCTGGAGACCCAAATCGCAGAATATCTCCCCCTGCGGCAGCAGGCAGATGAGGCCGCCGAGGCTGCCCGCCGGGCGGAAGTCTCCGCCGCGGACAGTGAAGATGCCTGCCGCCGCCGGCTGCGGGATCTGCTGACCCAGGTACGCGTCTTCGCCCCCGCCGCTGCCGATCTGTCCGGCATACAGCTGGCCCTGTCAGACGCCCGGCGCCGCAAGACCGCGCTGGCCGACGCCCGGCAAACAGCCCGGGAGGCCGCCCTGTACCGGGACGCCCTGCGGGCGCAGCTGCCGGAACAGCCGGCCGCCGAAAGCTCTATCCAGCGCCCTGCGCTCTCACGCGAGGAGGCCGCCGCGGAATTGGCGCGCGCACAGACGCTGCTGGCGCAGGAGCGCACCCGGTTCGACACCCTCACCGGCCGCATCCGCGCGCTGGATCGCTCCAGCGATCTGGAGGCCCAGCTGGCGCAGAAGCAGGAGCAGCTGACCGCCCTGCAGGATGAATATGATGCCATCGCGCTGGCCATGGACGCTCTGTCGCAAGCCAACACCGTGCTGCAGAACCGCTTTTCCCCGGCGCTGGGCGCACGGGCGGCGGAGATCTTCTCCGCCATCACCGGTGGGCGCTATGACCGTGTGCTGCTGAGCCGGGACTTCTCCCTGTCCGCCGAGCCCGCCGGCGACCCGGTGGGTCGCAGCGTCCGCCTGCTGAGCCAGGGCGCCGCCGACCAGCTGTATCTGGCGGTGCGGCTGGCCATCTGCGACATGGTGCTGCCCGCCGACAAGCGGGTGCCCCTCATTCTGGATGACGCGCTGGTGACCTTCGACGACGAGCGGCTCCACGCAGCGCTGGACTATCTGCTGGAGGAAAGCCAAAGGCGCCAGATATTGCTGTTCACCTGCCAGAAGCGGGAGATGGCCTATCTGCAAGGCAAGGAAAACGTCACCGTCACGAAGCTGTGAGGTCGGGATATGCATATTTGGACAATTACTGATTGGGAAAAGAACCTTCCAGATAATTCCCTCAGAAGAACCGGCTTGCGATTTCGATACGACAGGAATACGCACCCCGAAGTAAAACGTGCGTGCTTACAATTCGCGATTTGGCTGAGAACCCAATATTACTTTCCGCTAAGAGTCGTTGTTTATGTCAAAGGAGCAAAAACCATTCGCACAAAAGATGGCGATCATGTAGTAGGAAGCTTTTTTGAACCTTTTTCATACTTGGATGAGCCGTATATCCGAATTGCAGCGGGTGATTATAATGAATTAGCGAACCATTTAGGGAAAGACAATGCCCTGGCGTCGATCCTTCTTTCCTTGGCCCATGAGTTGACGCATTACTATCAATGGATCAATAACATCCAATTAACACCTATGGGCAGAGAGCGGCAAGCCACCAAATACGCTAACTATATCATAGATGAATATGCGTCAACCAGAGAACATCCTTAAGGCACGCAGAGTGCGGCGTCCCGCATAAAAATGCGTAGGAGCGGACGACTCTGTCCGCCCGGACAGAGGTGCGGCGGGGCGATGTGGGCATCGCCCCCTACGAAAGGGCAAACGGATGCCCCCTACAACGTACTCAAGAGGGCACCACACTCTGTCCCCCCTTGCAAATCCCCTCAAATCGTGCTATACCATATATAATACATCGAAAGGAGGCTGCCATGCCCCATTTTGACTGTCTCCGCTGCGGTACGCCTATGCGCTTTATCGGACAGCACAAGCTGCAGCTGGGCAAGACCAGCTGGATATTCGGCGACCTGCCCAACCTGATGGCCGGTGCGCTGGACGTGTCCATCATGGCGTGCCCCGCCTGCGGCAAGCTGGAATTTTTCACCGGCGGCGTTTCCCAGCCCAGCGGCAACGACCCCTGCCTGCACCAGCGCCGGTGCCCGAAATGCGGCTTTGCCCACGATTTCGACTACCCCAAATGTCCCCTGTGCGGCTATGTCTACACCGCCGGGGACGAGCTGTAAGAATTTTTAAAAGGAGAACCTGTTATGAGCGATTGCACCCACGATTGCAGCACCTGCGGTGAAAGCTGCGGCGAGCGCAAGGAAGTAAACGTATTTGAGAAAAAGCCCCTCCGCCCCGGCTGCCGCGTCGGTAAGGTCTACGGCGTGGTGTCCGGCAAGGGCGGCGTAGGCAAGTCCATGGTCACCAGCCAGCTGGCGGTGGCGCTGCGGCGGGAGGGCTACCGCACCGCCATTCTGGACGCGGACATCACCGGCCCGTCCATCCCCAAGGCCTTCGGCATCCACGGCCGGGCCGTGGCGCAGGGCGACGCCATCGTGCCCGTGACCACCGCCACCGGCATACAGCTGATGTCCGTGAACCTGCTGCTGGAGCACGAGACGGACCCGGTCATCTGGCGCGGGCCGGTCATCGGCGGCGTGGTGCAGCAGTTCTGGGGCGACACCCTGTGGAACGATGTGGATTATATGTTCGTGGATATGCCTCCCGGCACCGGCGACGTGGCGCTGAACGTGTTTCAGTCGCTGCCGGTGGATGGCGTCATCATTGTGGCCAGCCCCCAGGACCTGGTATCCATGGTGGTGCAGAAGGCCGTGAAGATGGCGCAGATGATGAACATCCCCATCGTGGGCCTGGTGGAGAACATGAGTTACGTCCAGTGTCCCGACTGCGGCAAGAAACTCTATATTTTCGGCGAAGGCAAAACCGAGGAAGCCGCCAAGGCGTACCACATCCCCCTGCTGGCGAAAATGCCCATCGACCCGGCGCTGGCCAAGCTGACCGACGACGGCTGCATTGAGCAGTTCGAGGGTCACTGGCTGGACGGCGTGGTGGAGACCATTCTGCGGAAATAAGCAAAAAAGAAGCGGCGCGGTGCGCCGCTTCTTTTTTGCTTATTTCATCAGCTCCTGCACCAGCGTCACCAGGCCGCTGACGCCCACGCCGATGTACACCACCTGCCGGGCCACGTCGCCGGACATCTTCCGGCTCAGCCGTGTACCGATCCACAGCCCCAGCAGGATGCACGCCATCCCCAGCCCCGCCATAGGCAGTAGTGCCGCGCTGAAATAGCCCCGCACCGTCCGCATGGTGAAGTTGATGAGGTTGGTGGTAAAGAACAGGAACTGCATATTGCCTACATACGTCTCCTTGCTCCGGGCGATGGCGACGAAGTACAGCGCCATCATAGGCCCGCCGATGGTGAACGCCCCGGCACAGCACCCGGAGAAGGCGCTGCACACCAGCCCCGCCGCCAGGCCGGGCTGGTCCAGCTTCACCCGCTTGGCAAAAAGCAGGAAGTACGCCGCCAGCGCGATCAGGAACGCCCCGAACAGCGCCGTCAGCACGTGCAGGTCGAAATTCCCCAGCAGATTGATGATGACCAGACTGCACACGGTGTACAGCCCGATGGGCAGCGCGATCTGCTTTACGTCGATGTGCTTGCGGTACATCCACGTCATGGTGCCGGACTGGGCCATGCAGATCAGCGCCACGATGGTGGGCGCAATGGTCATGTCGTAAAACGCACTGGCCGCCACCATCATAATGACCGCCGCGCCAAAGCCCGTCAGTGGCTGGATCACACCGCCCGCCAGCGCCGCCAGCCCTATCATTGCGTATTCCACCGCGCACACCGCCTTTTCTGTCGATACTCAGGGCATTATACCAGTCTCTGGCAAAAAAGGCAATGAAAAAGAACCGCCCGCAGGCGGTTCTTTTTTCTCAATGCTTCTTTTTGCCCAGGTAGGCTTCCTTGATGGACTCGTCCGCCAGTAGCTCCGCGCCGGTGCCGGACTTGGTGATGTTACCCGTCTCCAGCACATAGGCGTAGTCCGCGATCTTCAGCGCCATGTTGGCGTTCTGCTCGATCAGCAGCACGGTGACGCCCTGCTCGTTGACGGTGCGGATGATGTCAAAGATGCCCTGCACCACCAGCGGCGCCAGACCCAGCGACGGCTCATCCAGCATCAGCAGTTTGGGGCGGCTCATCAGCGCACGGCCCACGGCCAGCATCTGCTGCTCGCCGCCGGACAGCGTACCGGCCAGCTGCCAGTTGCGCTCCTCCAGCCGGGGGAACAGCTCATACACCCACTTGATGTCCTTCTCGATGCCGTCCTTGTCTTTCCGCAGGTACGCGCCGGCCTTCAGGTTCTCCAACACGGTCAGGTTGGCGAACACCCGCCGGCCCTCCGGGGACTGGGCGATGCCCGCCTCCAGGATCTTGTTGATGGGCTTGCCCAGCAGTTCCTGTCCGTCATAGGTGATGGAGCCGCTGTCCGCCTTCACAAGGCCGGAGATAGTCCGCAGCGTGGTGGACTTACCGGCGCCGTTGGCGCCGATCAGGGTGACGATCTTGCCGTCGGGTACCTCAAGGCTGATGCCGCGCAGCGCCTTGATGCCGCCGTAAGACACACACAAATTCTCAATCTTCAGCATCTTCTGCCACCCCCAAGTATGCGTCGATGACGCGCTCGTTGTTCTGTATCTCCTCCGGTGTGCCCTTGGCGATCAGCTTGCCGAAATCCAACACGTAAATCCGGTCGGCAATGCCCATGACCAGGTCCATATGGTGCTCGATCAACAGGATCGTCTTGTGGAAATGATCCCGGATCTCCTTGATGAACTCCGCCAGCTCCAGCGTCTCCTGTGGGTTCATGCCGGCGGCCGGCTCATCCAACAGCAGCAGCGTGGGCTCAGTGGCCAGCGCGCGGGCGATCTCCAGCCGGCGCTGCTTGCCGTAGGGCAAGCTGGTGGCCAGCTCGTTCTGCACATCCTCCAGGCCCACCACCTTCAGCAGTTCCAGCACCTCGGCGCGCTGCTGCGCCTCCTCCTTGGCGTTCAGGTGGAACGCCGCGGTAAACAGATTGCTGGTGCGGCGCATATGCTTGGCGATAAGCACATTGTCAAACACCGTCTGGGTCTTCCACAGACGGATATTCTGGAAGGTACGGGCCATACCCAGCGCCGTGATCTTATCCGGCGTAGGGGCCAGCACATGGTCAGTAAATGCGTAGCTGTCCAACGCCTTCTGGCCCTCTTTCCAGGCCTTCAGCGCCTCGTCGTCCAGCGCCTCCTCCGGGGCGAACTGGGCGGTGTACATATCCGCGTGCTCACCCTTATACTGCTTCTTCATCTTTCCGGAGGGATGGTTCCGCACGATGCAGTTCCCCTTGAAGGAAACGCGGCCGTTGCTGGGCGCATACACACCGGTGATGACATTGAACGCTGTGGTCTTGCCAGCGCCGTTGGGGCCAATCAACGCCACGATCTCGCCCTCGTTGACCTCCAGATTCAGATTGTCCACGGCTACCACGCCGCCAAACTGCATAGTGACATTTTCAACAGATAGAACGTTCTTGCTCATTTAGACGCCACCTCCTTCGCCGCTTTATCCTTCTTTTTGAACAGCTTTCCGAAGAAGTTGATGATGGCATCCCACGAGAACTCCCTGTCGCCCATGATGCCCTTGCGGAAGAACAGCACCACGATCATAATGATCACCGAGAACACCAGCATACGGAAGCCGCCGCGCATGAATGGGATGTTCACACCCAGATAGGGCATGGGGTCATCCAGGAAACGCAGCCACCATTCGGAGCAGGCGATGTACAGGAAAGAGCCCAGAATGGAGCCGGTCACGGAGCCAATACCGCCAATGACCACAATCAGCAGTATCTCATAGGTCATGGTGGAGGTGAAAGCGTTGGCCTGGATACTGGCCTGGAACATGGCCAGCAGCGCGCCGCTGATACCGGCAAAGAAGGAGCTGATCAGGAACGCCTGCATCTTATGCTTGGCCAGATTGATACCCATAGCTTCTGCCGCCACCTCATCATCGCGAATCGCCTTGAAGGCACGACCGTAGGTAGAGTTGATGATCAGCACGATAATAGCGATGCAGATGCCGGAAACAATGAACGGGAACAGCACGCTGTCGAAGTTGGCGAACTGCCGCAGCAGGTTAGAGGAGTTGGTCAGCGGGCCCACCTTGTTCCACTGAATGATAGCGCGCATGATCTCAGCAAAGCCCAGCGTGGCAATGGCCAGATAATCGGACTTCAGCTTCAGCACTGGCAGGCCGATAAGCCACGCAAACAGCGTCGGCACCACGCCGGCCAGGATCAGACCCACCACCATGGGCAGGCAGAACTGCACGATACCACCGTCAAAATATTGATACACGGCAGCGCGGGAAGCCACGGGAATAGTCAGGATTGCATAAGTATACGCACCAATCATCATAAAGCCCGCCTGTCCCAAAGAGAACAGACCCGTAAAGCCGTTCAGCAAGTTCAACGACACTGCCACCAGGGAGTAGATCGCGCCCTTTTTCAGCACGGTCGCCAACATGGAATAGTGCTGGAACTTGTCCACATACAGCAGGAAAGCAAGGCAGACGGCGGCGAGGATCAGAGACAGCAACAGATTTCTTTTCTTATTGTTCTTCATATCTCACACCTTCTCCGTCAGTTTTTCGCCGAACAAGCCGTTGGGCTTGCACAGCAGGATCACGATCAACAGTGCAAACGTAAAGGCATTGCTGAACACGGCCATATCGGCGTTGGACTTGATAAGCGACTCGCAGATACCGATGATAAACGCACCGATCACCGCACCGGGGATCGAGCCGATACCGCCGAACACCGCCGCTACAAAGGCTTTCAGGCCAGGCATAGCGCCGATCATGGGGCTGACCTGACCATAGTTGGAGAAGTACAGAATAGAGGCCACGCCCGCCAGCAGCGAACCGATAACAAAGGTCACGGAAATAACGCTGTTGATCTTGATGCCCATGAGCTGCGCCGTCTCAAAGTCGCGGGATACCGCACGCATGGCCATGCCGATCTTAGTCTTCTGGATAAGAATGACCAGCACCACCACCAGCAAGATAGTCAAAATGGGGGTGATAATGGTGATACGCTTGACATTCAGACTGCCCACCTGCATCACCTGGGTCAGGAACGGGATGTCGGGATACGCACGGGCGATACCGCCGGTGATATAGGTGGCCAGATTCTGCAGCAGATAGCTGACGCCGATGGCCGATATCATCACTGACATGCGGGGCGCGGTACGCAGGGGGCTGTATGCCGCCTTTTCGATCAGAACACCCAACGCCACTGTGGCAATAAGTACCAGGGGAATACACACTGCCATCGGCATCCAGGTGGCGGCATACACCATAAAGAAGCCCGCCATCATAAAGATGTCACCGTGTGCGAAGTTGATCAGACGCAGTATGCCATACACCATCGTATAGCCGATAGCGATCAGCGCATACAGGCTGCCCACCGTTACGCCGGAGAGCAGCAAGTCGATATAATACGCTGCGTCATGCATAAGTAAAGCATCCTCCTTATATGAATCTTGCGCTTTCGGAGACCGGGGGCGATGCCATCGGCATCCAAAAACGCAAGAGTCATGAAAGTTGCATTGTGAGGGGAGCGCACGCTCCCCCCACAATGGCTGTTATCCTACAATGAGGTTCGTCTCAGACTCGACGTATGCCGTCTTTTACTCCAAACCGTTGAAGGTGCTGAAGTACACAATCTCACCGTTCTCGATGGTCTTGATAACCGCGTAGTTCTTGATAGCGTCGCCGTTCTCGTCGAACTTCAGGTCACCGGTGATGAGGCCGGAGATCTCCAGAGTTGCCAGCGCATCGCGGATGGTGGCGCCGTCAGTGGACTGGGCCGCCTCGATCGCGCCCACAGCTGCCATGTAAGCGTCATAGCCGCAGGGGGTCACGCTGGAGATAACGTCGGACACACCGCCGTTGTTCTCCACGCGGGTCGCATCCTCAGCCACCCACTTGGTGAAACCGTCCACGAAAGCCTTACCGGCCTCATTGGTGGTATCGGCGGCATCGAAGAAAGCGGAGAAGTAAATATCGGTAGCCTTGCTGCCGGTACGCTGGGCGATGGAGATGTCATCCCAGGTGTCGCCAGCCATGATGGGGCAGGTGATGCCGGCATCGCGGGCCTGAGAGATAATCATAGCCGCGGTCTCGATGGAAACAGGAGCAAAGATGCCGTCGTAACCCTCGGACTTGATGGAAGCCATGATAGTGGAGAAGTCAGCCTCGCCCTTCTGGAACTCCAGAGTGGTAGCCTTGCCGCCCAGACGCTCCATCTCCTGACGGAAGTAGTTGCCGAAACCAGCGGAGTAGTCATCGCCGGACTCGATGATCAGGGCACAGTTGCTGCTACCCTTCTCATTGAACGCAAAGTTGGCCATCACAGCGCCCTGGAACGGATCAATGTAGCCGACACGGAAGTAGTAGTCATTGCCCGCAGTCACCTGGGGGTTGGTGCAGGAAGTGCCGATGGCAGGGATCTTAGCGCTCTCGAACAGAGGGCTGGCAGCAATCGCGCAAGCAGAACCATATGTACCGATCACCACAGACACACCCTGGGAAATCAGGGTCTGCGCGGCAGTGGGTGCCTTAGCCTGGTCGGAAGCATTGTCCGCATAGACCAACTGCACACTGTACTCCTCGCCGTTGATGGTAACGGTGGGCTTCAGGGAGTGGGCATACTCAACACCCAGGATCTCCTTCTTGCCGCCGCCGCCGTTCTGACCGGAAGTGGGCTCAAACACGCCGATCTTAACGACCTTGTCGCCGCTGGCATCACTGCTGCCATCGTCCGTCTTGCCGCCGCAGGCGACCAAAGACAGAGCCATGACCAGCGCCAGCATCATTGCTAAAAACTTTTTCATGGTAGTTCCTCCTAAATTTCCCTTGGGACGGCCAGTCTCTTGCCGACCGCCCACAGAATATGTGTATTTTAACGGAAAAATGTGGCAAAGACAATTGTAACAACCTCTAAAAATACCGGCTTTCTCGTTCTCCCGTGGACAGCGCACACGGGCCTGCTACGCGTTTTTGTCCTCTCTCGGCGGACAAACGACTTTTTGCGGCATACTGCTCCATTTTGCGCGCGGCGGGTCGGTTTTGGATTTATGACTTTTTGGCAGGAGACCGGTTTCATTTTTGTGTAAAACGTGCCTGTTTTATGTATTTTTTGTACACATCCGTTTGAAATCCACCTGATTTTTCCCGGTAACGTTTTCTGGAAATTCCTGGTGAGGCGAACACGGGAATTGTCCCCCGGTGGCGGACGCATTTCTTCGTTATTATGCACAAAAGACGGGCGCCACAGCGCCCGCCTTTTCCGGTTTTCCATAAGCAAAGCGCTGTTTTGCACAAGTGAGCCCGGGTTTTCCACTTGATTTTTCGAACATTTGCTTCACTTTTCTGTACGTTTATTGTACTCTTTGTGTTCACTTTTGTGCGTGCAGATGCGCTATTCATGATCGGTAAAGTAGCTTTTGAATACCTCGCCGTCCATGGTCTCATGCTCCAGCAGGTACTCCGCCACCGCCGTCAGCTCCGTCTTGTACCGAGCCAGTATCTCACGGCATTTTTCGTAGGCCTCGTCGATGATGGCGCGGATCTCCGCGTCCATCTCCGCCGCCGTCTTTTCGGAGTAGGGGCGGGTGTGGGCCATGGACTTGCCGATGAACACCTCGTCGGTGCCGGCGTCAAAGGCCACGTTGCCCAGCCTGGACGACATACCGTAGGTGCCCACCATCTTGCGGGCGATGGCCGTGGCCCGCTGGATGTCGCTGGAAGCACCGGTGGAGATATCGCCCAGCATCATCTCCTCGGCGGCGCGGCCGCCCAGCAGGCCGGCCACCCTGTCCAGCATATAACGGCGGGACAGGTAGGAACGGTCCTCCTCCGGCAGATAGATGGTCATGCCGCCGGCCTGACCGCGGGGGACGATGGTGATCTGATGTACGGGGTCCAGGTCCGGCAGGGCCTGCATGACCACGGCGTGGCCGGCCTCGTGATAGGCGGTGAGCCGGCGCTCGGACTCGGGCACCACGCGGCTGTGCTTCTCCGGGCCGGCGATGACCTTGATGACCGACTGGTGGATGGCCTCCTCGGTGATGAAGCGCTGGCCGCGGCGGCCGGTCAGCAGCGCCGCCTCGTTCAGCAGGTTCTCCAGATCCGCGCCGGTGAAGCCGGAGGTGGCACGGGCCACGGAGCCCAGGTCCACATCCTCCGCCAGGGGCTTGCCCTTGGCGTGTATCTTCAGTATCTCCTCGCGGCCCTTGATATCCGGCAGGCCCACGAACACCTGGCGGTCGAACCGGCCGGGGCGCAGCAGCGCCGGGTCCAGAATGTCCACGCGGTTGGTGGCCGCCAGGACCACCACGCCCTCGTTGGCGGCGAAGCCGTCCATCTCCACCAGCAGCTGGTTCAGGGTCTGCTCGCGCTCGTCATGGCCGCCGCCCAGGCCGCTGCCCCGCTGGCGGCCCACGGCGTCGATCTCATCGATGAAAACGATGGCCGGGGCCTGCTTCTTGGCCTGCTCGAACAGGTCGCGGACGCGGCTGGCACCCACGCCCACATACATCTCCACAAAGTCGGAGCCGGAGATGGACAGGAAGGCGGTGTCCGCCTCGCCGGCCACGGCCTTGGCCAGCAGCGTCTTGCCGGTGCCCGGAGGGCCCACCAGCAGCACGCCCTTGGGAATGTGCGCGCCCAGCTCGGTATAGCGCTGGGGATCGCGCAGAAACTGGACGATCTCCTCCAGCTCCTCCTTCTCCTCATCGGCACCGGCCACGTCCTTGAACGTGACCTTCTTGCCGTCAGAGGGGATATCCTGGATACGGGCCTCGCCGAAGCGGGCCATTTTATCGTTGACGGCGCCGCCGCCCAGGCCGCCCATACGGGCGATCAGGTTCATCAGCAGGATGAAAGCCATGGCCGCCAGCACATAGGGCAGCAGGGTACGCAGCCAGCTGTTCTCGTTGCCGGCGGCGTAGTCATAGCTGGTGATGACGCCCTTTTCCGCCTGGGACACCACCAGATCGTTCATGTCGTTATAAAACGTGTCGAAGCTGTGGAGGGTGCAGCTGACGCTGGAGCCATCCTGCAGCTTCGCCACCAGGCGCGTGTCGGTGGCGGTGAAGGACTTGACCTTCTCCGCCGTGAAATAGGCGCGCATATCGCTGTAGCTCACGTCGCCGGACCGGCCGAGGTTCCCCACCACCTGGGTAATGAGCACCACCGCCAGCACGATGAACAGCAGCATGACGCCGCTGAAACGTTTTCTTTCCATGTCTCCCCGTCTCCCTTCTCAGCCGATCCAGCGGACGCCCTGCCAGCTCTGGTCACTGCCCACGGAGATGGCCACCAGCATCCGCGCCTGGACGGCCTCCACCGGGATATAGGGCTCGCCCAGCAGACGGCTGTCGTTGGAGCCGGTGCGGTTGTCGCCCATGACGAACATACAGCCCTCCGGCACGGTGAAGGTCTTTTCGGCCATGCTGTCCGGCAGGGTGGTGATGCCCTGGGTGGGCAAATAGCTCTCGTCCAGCTTCTCACCGTTGACGTAGGTATAGCCGTTCTTGAAGGAGAGCGTCTCGCCGGGCAGGCCGATGACACGCTTCACCAGGACCTTGTTCAGCTCCTCGTCCCAGAAGGTGACGATGTCGCCGCGCTCCGGCACCGGATCGGACACCACATAGGGCAGCCGCCAGCCCACCAGCAGGCACTTGGTGGGGATGGTGGTCTCCATGGAGCCGCTGGGCACATAGGCCAGCTGCAGCAGCACCTTGAACAGCACGAATACCGCCGCCAGCGTCACCAGCAGGTAGCCGTAGTCATCCCACAGTCTGCGGCCGCGGCTTTTGGCGGGCTTGGCCGCAGGGGTCGCCGTCTCCGCCGGGGCGGGTGCGGCGCTCTCCACGGGGGCGGGCTGCTCCGCGGGGGTCTTTACCTCGTCGGCCGCGGTGGCCGGAGGTGTGGTTTTCACCGGCTCGCCGGTGGGGGCCAGGCGCTTTCCGCCTTTGTTTTCCATATACTTCACTTCCTATTCTCAAATGCTAAGAGGGATGTTCCGCGCCCTCCCGGCGCGTGCTCTTCTTCCGCCTGCGGCGCGGGGAGAAACCGGATTTTTCGCCAAGACGAGGCGCGGCGACGACGGCGTACCGTGTGTACGTCGAGGAGCCGTAACGAAGTATTGGCGGAAAAGACGCGGTTTTACTTGCTGTAGACCTCGGGCTTGAGGACCCCAATATAGGGCATATTCCGGTACTGCTGGCAGTAGTCCAGGCCGTAGCCCACCACGAACTCGTCGGGGACCTCGAAGCCGGCATAGTCGGCGGTGATGGGCTTTTCGCGGCGGGCGGGCTTATCCAGCAGGGTGGCGATAGTAACGGAGGCGGCGCCCTTGGTCTTCAAGTACTCCGTCAGGAAATACAGGGTATTGCCGGAGTCCAGAATATCCTCGACGATGATGATGTCGCGGCCGCTGATGTCGCGCTGGAGGTCGCGGGTGATCTGCACCACGCCGGAGGACTTGGTGGCGTTCTTATAGGATGAGAGGCCGATGAACTCCACCTCGCTTTTCAGCTGGGCGGCGCGGACCAGGTCCGCCATGAAAATGAAGCAGCCGTTGAGGACGCCCACAAACATGGGGTTCTTGTCCTTAAATCTGTCGTACAGCCGGTCACCCAGCTCCTGGACGCGGGCCTTGATCTCCTCTTCAGACAGCAGGACCTTCAGGATATCCTGATCCATATTACTCTTTGCCATTGCTTGTTATCCTCCGTTGTTTTTTGTGATGGTGATGTATATGGTGTCGCCGGAACGCTCCGGCAGGGCTTTCTGGTCAATGCCCACACGCCAGACGGCGGCGGGGCGGCCCGCCAGACAGAGGACGGGCCAGGTATCGCGCTCCGGCGGGGCGATGCCGCGCTCGGCGAACAGGCGCTTGAGGCTGCGGCTGCCGCGGCTGCCGGGCAGGGTCAGGCGGTCGTCGCGGCGCCAGGGTCGAACGGTCCAGGGACCGGACCGCAGTGCCAGGGCGTCGGGGGCGGGCGCGTCGGAGAGGGTGATGCGCCAGGGGCCGGCGAGGTTATCGCCGGGGCGGAGCGCCGCCTCGTCCAGTGGGACGGGCGCGTCGGAGAGGGTCAGGGCGCCGTCACGGCAGACGGCGGACGCGCCGCCGGGCAGGGAAAGCGCGCCGCCGGTGCGGCAGAGGTCCTCCAGCGCCCGGTAGTGGGCGGCGGTGAAGTCCTTTTTGCCCGCGCCGAGGCGGTCCGTCAGCAGGCGAAGCATGCGGGGGCGCAGAGCCTCCGGCGCGGAGAGGAGCGCGGCGCAGGGGAGCGTCGTGCCCTCCGGCGGCAGGAGGGCGGCGGCCTGGGCATCCAGGAGGTCGTTCTCGGCGCGCAGGATGTCCGCCGTGCGGGCGATGTGCGCCGCGGCGGCGGGGTTGATCGCCAGCAGCTGGGGCATGATGTCCAGCCGGAGGCGGTTGCGGGCGTAGTGGGTATCCAGGTTCGTCTCGTCGGTGACGTAGGGAAGGCCATGCGCCGCGATGTAGTCATCGATGGCGGCGCGGGGCGTATCCAGTAGGGGGCGAATGATGCCGTCACGGACAGGGGGAATGCCGGTAAGGCCCTGGGGGCCGGTGCCGCGAAGCAATTGCAGCAGGACCGTTTCGGCCTGGTCGTCGCGGTGGTGGGCGGTGGCGATAAAGTCCGCGCCGAGGGCATCCGCCGTGCGGCGGAGGAAGTCGTAGCGGGCGCGGCGGCCCGTCTCCTCCACCGTCAGGCGCCAGACGGCGCAGAGGGCGTAGACGTCCACCGTTTCGGTGTAGAAGGGAATGTTCCGTTCGGCGCAGAGGGCGCGGACCAGGTCCTCGTCACGCCGGGCGGTGGGGCGCATACCGTGGTTCAGGTGGGCGGCAGCCACGCGGAAATCGCGGGCCCGACCCAGCTTCCACAGGCAGTCCAGCAGGCAGACGGAGTCGCGGCCGCCGGACACGGCACAGAGGATCAGCCCGCCGGAAGGTGGGAACATCTGCCAGCGCGTCATCCAGGCGGTCAGGTCCAGGGGCTCACTCATCCTCGTCATAGCGGGTCTCCAGCGTGCCGAAGGCGGTGTACTCGGGCATCCAGCGGAGCTCTACCTTGCCGGTCTCGCCGTGGCGGTTCTTGGCTACGATGCACTCGGCCACGTTGCGCTTCTCGGCGTCGCTGTTATAATAGTCGTCCCGGTAGAGGAACATGACGATGTCGGCGTCCTGCTCGATGGCACCGGATTCGCGCAGGTCGGACAGCATAGGGCGCTTGTCCTCGCGCTTTTCATTGGCACGGCTCAGCTGGCTCAGGCACAGCACGGGCACCTGCAGCTCCTTGGCCATGATCTTCAGCATACGGCTGATATCGGACACCGCCTGCTGGCGGTTCTCGCCGGAATAGCCCTTGCCGCCGGCGGAGGTCATCAGCTGAAGATAGTCGATGACCACCAGGCCCAGATTTTCCAGGCGGCGGCACTTGGCGTTCATATCCGCCACGGTCAGCAGCGGGTTATCATCGATACGGATGTCCATGCGGCTGAGGGCGGAGGCGGCCTCGGCGATGCGCTGCCAGTCGCTCTCCCGCAGGTTGCCGGTGATCAGGCGTTGGTTTTCCACCAGGCCCTCGCTGGCGATAAGGCGGGTGACCAGCTGCTCCTTGGACATTTCCAGGGAAAAGATGGCCACGGTCTTGCCGGACTCGCGGGCGGCGGACAGCGCCACATTCAGTGCCATACTGGTCTTGCCCATACCGGGACGGGCGGCCAGCAGGAGCAGGTCGGACTTGTTCATGCCGTTGATCTTGGCATCCACAGCGGAGAGTCCTGTAGACAGGCCCGGCACGGTCCGGCCTCCGTTAGCGGACAGCTCGGCCAGCTGGCTCATCACGTCGCCCAGCACCATGCCCACCGTCACCATGCCCTGGGCGCTGCGGCCACGGCGGATGGCGTAGATCTGCTGCTCGGCGGCTTCCAGCATATCGCCGGCGGCGCCGCCGCCCTCCTGCACCATGGCGGTGATGCTGCCGGCGGCCTGGGCCACCTGGCGCATGAGCGACTTGTCCTGCACGATGCGGACGTACTCCATGACGTTAGCGCTGGTGGGGGTGACCTCCATCAGCTGCAGCAGATAGGAACGGGTATTATCGTTATACAGTCCGTTCTTCTCCAGCTCACCGGCCACGGTGACGCCGTCGATGGGCTGGGAGTAGACGAACATATGGTAGATCGTCTCGAAGATCTCCCGGTTGGTCCGCAGATAGAAATCCTGGGCCTGCAGCTTGTCCATCACGTCCTTGACGCAGTCGGCGTCGATGAGCATGGAGCCCAGCACCGCCTGCTCCGCCTGAGGGGAATGGGGCATGGACGGCGTCAGCAGGGCGTCGGTGTTGTTGGCCATGGGAAGACCTCCTTTCAAAATTACGGTAATAGCCGTGCCTGCGGCGCGGTGCTTTCCCCGCTTATTTCTCTTCGATGACGTGGACGTACACGGTGCCGGAGACCTCGTAGCCCAGCCTGGCCTTGACCTCATAGCTGCCGAAGCTCTTGATGGGCTGGTCCAGCACCAGCTTCTTGCCGTCGATGGTCAGGCCGTGCTGGGTCTGAAGGGCATCGGCGATGGCGGCGCCGGTGATGGCGCCGAACAGCTTGCCGCCCTCGCCGCCCTTGGCGGCGATCTTCACCTGGCAGGCCTTCAGCTTTTCGGCGATGGCCAGTGCCTCGGCCTTGGCCTCGGCGTCGGCTTTGGCCTTGGCCTTGGCCTGGAGGTTCATGGTGTTGACGGCGTCGGCAGTGGCCTCCACAGCCATGCCCTTGGGGATCAGAAAGTTGCGGGCATAGCCCTCGGCGGCCTCGATCATCTGGCCCTTCTTGCCCTTGCCTTTGATGTCCTGCTTGAGAATGACTTTCATATCTGTATCTCCTTTACCTTAATTTTCAAAGTACTTGTCGATGGCCTCCAGCAGCTTTGCCTTGGCCTCGGCCACGGTGATGTTGTCCGCCTGGCCGCCGGCGGTGGTGGAGTTGCCGCCACCGCCCAAGGCCTCCAGGATCACCTGGACGTTGACCTCGCCCAAAGAACGGGCAGACATATACACGCCGTCACCTTTTTTATACAGCACAAAGCTGGCACGGATGCCCTTGAGGGTCAGCAGCTCATCGGCCGCCTTGGCGGCGGTGACGCGGTCGCACTCCTCATCCAGGGCCACCACGGCGATATCGTCGCGGTACAGCTCTGCCTGACGGATAATGTCATAGCGGGCGATCATGGAGTTCAGGTCCCCCTGGAACATCCGCTGGACATCCTGGGTGTCGGCCCCCAGACGGCGGAGGTAGGCCGCCGCCTCGAAGGTGCGGCCGCCAGTGCGGTTGGTAAAATTCTTGGTATCCAGCACGATGCCGGAGAGCAGGGCCTCGGCCTCGCATTTCAGCACGTCAGACGGCTCCACCAGATACTGCATCAGCTCCGCCACCAACTCGCTGGCGGAGGAGGCGTAGGGCTCATGGTAGTTCAGAGCCATCTTCTCGATGTAGCTGCTGCCGCGGCGGTGGTGGTCGATGACGGCCACACGGTTGCACGTCTCCAGCATTTCCTCGGACTCCACGCTCTCGGGGCGGTTGGTGTCTACCACCACCAGCAGGGCGCCGGGTTGGCACTTGATAAAGGCATCCTGGCCGGAAATGGCGGTATTGGCGTATTCCGGCTGCTCGGAGAGACGCCGCAGGATGGGGTGCGCGGCGTTGTTCTCGGTGTCGATGATGATCTGGCAGGGCTTGCCGCGCTTGCGGGCGATACAGCAGATGCCCACGGCGGCGCCCAGGGAGTCCATATCCGCGTATTTGTGACCCATGACGTACACCTGCTTGGCATCGTCGATCAGCTCACCCAGAGCGTTGGCCATGACGCGGGACTTGACCTTGGTACGTTTTTCGGTAGACTTGCTGCGGCCGCCGTAGAACTCGAAGTTCACACGGTCCTTGACCACGGCTTGATCGCCGCCGCGGGAGAGGGCCATCTCCAACGCCAGGGAGGCGTTCTTGAACAGCTGCTCGAAGCTGTCCTCGTCCCGGCCCACGCCGATGGACAGCGTGGCGGACACACCCTCGCCGGCCTGGACCTGGCGGACCTTTTCCAGCACGTCGAACTTGCTTTCGGTGTAGCCGGTGTAGTCCTTCTCCTCGAAGAGGTAGAGGTAACGGTCGCGGTCGTAGCCCAGCAGCAGCCCGCCGGAGCCGGCGGCCCAGTTATTCAGCTGTTCCTCCAGCGCGGCCAGCAGCGCCGAGCGCTTATTCTCGGGGCAGGCCTTCATCAGCTCCTCGTAGTTATCCACCATGAGGATGGCCATGAGGGGCTTGGTCAGCTCCAGGGTCTGGCGCATCTGCTCAGCCTCAGTGATGTCCATCCAGTAGGTGGTGGCCAGGGTGGGCTGGTCGCCGCCCTCCGGCTCCGGGCGGCTCAGGGCGCCGAAGACACGGTAGATACGGTCATTCCAGCGGAACTGCTCGGGATATTCACGCTTGCCGTCCAGCAGCCAGCGGTAGGTGAAGTCGGGGATCACGGCGTCTACCGCCGTTTCAAAGATCTTATCCTTCAGGCCGGTCAGGTCCGTGAACATATCGTTGCACCACAGGATCTCGCCGGTGGCTACATCGAACACCAGCATGGGCAGCGGCGCGTAGAGCATATTGCTGGACCGGGCGGTGTCCATACCGCCGGAGACGCGGTCCATGTACTGGCGGACAGAGGCCTGGGCCATCTTGTTGCGGCGGCGGCCCACCAGGATGACCAGAAGGGCCACCAGGCCCTCCGCCGCCGCCAGCAGCGGCTGGAAGGGCACCGTCACCGCCACAAAGGCGATGAGGCACAGGCTGTACAGCGTCATATTGGTACGAAATCCGCGTATGATCTTCTTGCTCAAGGGAACGCGCCTCCTTCCCGCCGGGGATACTACTCCATACTGAGAGTAGTTTATTATAGCACGAAAGCCGGGCGGGGACAATACGCTTTTCGGGAAATCGGCGGGGAATTTTCCCGGCGGGGCGGCGGGTGTCAAATACCGTCAAATGCCGTCGGCAAGTTGGGGGTGTACAAATGGGAAAAACTGTGGTATACTTTGTGAAAAGTGCTGAATACGGCACGTATTTTTTGGTTGTTTCGCGGTGCGTGGATGCCGCGGTCAATATAGCAAACGAGGGCGTTCCCCTCTATATCGAGTGCTGACGACGGGCGACAGACTGTTCCCTCCCCCTGCGATGCAGGGCAGGCGGGCGGGGCAGAACGCCTTTGTTTCCGTGCGGTCATTTTTACCCGCCGCGACGCGCTCTATCTTATCGGAAAAGGAGCATTTATTCTTTTATGGCAGAAAAATTCAAGATCATTCCCCTTGGCGGTCTGAATGAGATCGGCAAGAACATGACCGTCTATGAGTACGGCGGCGACATCATCGTGGTGGACTGTGGCATGGCCTTCCCCGGCGACGATATGTACGGCATCGACTGCGTCATTCCCGATGTCAGCTATCTGGTGAAAAACCGCAGCCGGCTGCGGGGTCTGTTCATCACCCACGGGCACGAGGACCACATCGGGGCCATCCCCTATGTGCTCAAGCAGATCAATATGCCCATCTACTGCACGCGGTTCACCGCGGGGCTGATCAAGCTGAAGCTGCAGGAGCACGGGCTGGCCAGCTCTACGAAGCTGATCACCGTGGAGCCGGGTCAGACGGTGCGGGCAGGCAAGTTCCAGGTGGAGTTCATCCACGTGAACCACTCCATCGCCGACTCGGTGGCCTTCGCCATCCACACGCGGATGGGCGCAGTCGTACACACCGGCGACTTCAAGATCGACTCCACGCCCATCGACGGGGAGGTCATCGACCTGGCGCGCTTCGGTGAGCTGGGCAAGCAGGGTGTGCTGGCGCTGCTGGCGGACTCCACTAATGTGGAGCGCCCGGGCTATACCATGAGTGAGCGCGCCGTGGGCGCCACGTTCAAGCGGCAGTTCACCGGGTGCGACAAGCGGATCATCGTGACCACCTTCGCCAGCAATGTGCACCGCATCCAGCAGGTGCTGGACGCTGCGGCGGCCTGCGGACGGAAGGTGGCCGTTACCGGCCGGAGCATGGAGAACATCATGAAGGTCTCCACGGAGCTGGGGTACATGAAGGTGCCCAAAAACACACTGATGGACATCAACCGCATCAAGGGACTGCCCCTGAACCAGCAGGTCATCGTGACCACCGGCTCCCAGGGTGAGGAAATGAGCGCCCTGTACCGCATGGCGTTCTCCACCCACAAGCAGGTGGACATCGGCCCCGGCGACAAGGTCATCATCTCCGCCAGCGCCATACCCGGCAATGAAGTGACGGTGGGGCGGGTCATCAATGAGCTGTTCCGCAAGGGCGCGGACGTGGTGTACGACAAGGCGGATATGCTGCACGTGTCCGGCCACGCCTGCCAGGAGGAGCTGAAGATCATCCACGCGCTGACGAAGCCCAGGTTCTTTATCCCCCTGCACGGCGAGCAGCGGATGCTGCAGATCCACAAGCGTGTGGCGGAGAGCATGGGCATGGCTCCCACCAGCATCGTGGTGGCCGACAACGGCAGCGTCATCGAGCTGACCACCAAGCACATCAAGTGCGAGACCACCGTGCCCGCCGGCGAGGTGTTCGTGGACGGCGGCGGCGTGGGCGAAGTGGGCGCCGTGGTGCTGAACGACCGGAAGCTGCTGGCGGAGGACGGCATGGTGGTCATCGTGCTGCCCATGTCCAGCCACGACCACCAGCTGCTGTGCCCGCCGGAGATCGTCACCCGCGGTTTCGTGTACGTGAAGGAGTCCGAGGAGCTGCTGGAGGATATGCGCCGGGTGGCCACGGAGGCGGTGGATGGAATGTCCGCCAAGAAGCGCCGGGACGAGGGCGACGTATGCCGCACCGTGCGCTCCGCCGTGAGCAGCTATCTCTATAAGCACACCAAGCGCAGCCCTATGATCATCCCCATGGTGACAAAGCTGTAAGAAAACAAGGGCCGCCCAAAAGGGCGGCCTTGTTTTGTATTCCTCTATGAACAGATCCCCGCACGGGGAGCTCTCATAGCGCCGGATTTAACGCGCTGCGCGCAGGTCGAGGCAGCGAGTTCAAGCCTGCCCGCGGCATTCCAAAAAGAAAACACCATCCTGACGGATGGTGTTTCTTTTTGTGGTTGCTCACAGGTTTTGTTGTCTGCACTCCCGCATACCGCAAAAGTAAAAAACGTAACGAGGCTCGACTCGCTACCGGCATCCCACGAATGGCAGAGCCATTCGCAGGAGCCCTGCCGGACCTCTTGATTTAACGCGCTCCGCGCCGGTCGAGGCAGCGAGTTCAAGCCTGCCCGCGGCATTCCAAAAAGAAAACACCATCCTGACGGATGGTGTTTCTTTTTGTGGTTGCTCACAGGTTTTGTTGTCTGCACTCCCGCATACCGCAAAAGTAAAAAACGTAACGAGGCTCGACTCGCTACCGGCATCCCACGAATGGCAGAGCCATTCGCAGGAGCCCTGCCGGACCTCTTGATTTAACGCGCTTCGCGCCGGTCGAGGCAGCGAGTTCAAGCCTGCCCGCGGCATTTCAAAAAGAAAACACCATCCTGACGGATGGTGTTTCTTTTTGGAGCGGGCGACGAGGCTCGAACTCGCTACCTCGACCTTGGCAAGGTCGCGCTCTACCAGATGAGCTACGCCCGCAAACGCAAGGTAGATTGTAGCAGAAAACACGCTGCTTGTCAACCCTGCATTTTTATTTTTTGTAAAAACGCTGCCGTCGCGGCACGGGCTACCGCATGAGGATCTCCACCACGCCGGCATTGGCGGCGTTGGGATAGAAATTCGTCACCCAGCCGCTGCCGCCCATGGCGCTCTGCACCTGGTACACCGTCTGCTGCACCTGATAGGACTGTCCTTCAAAGGCGCTCAGCTGCACCACCAGCTCTGTTTTTCCCGCCTGGGCCGCATCGGTCAGCAGATCGTGCAGGGCAGAGACATTGGTGGCATGGACGATGTCAATGAGCTGCTGCTCGGTCTTCTTATAGCCGATGGTCACGGTGATCTCGCTGTAATTTCGGGCGGAATCGTCCACGGTGTACTGGATATAGGACACCGCATAGGAACCCATGGGCGTGTCCTTCTCCACCTCGCGGCAGGCCTTCTCCGCCGCGTCACCGGCATCCAGGCCCTCCTGGGCGTAATAGAGCCAGATGGTCCCCTCCTCCGCGTGGTTGCCCACGAAGATAAGGATATTGTTCACCAGATCCTGATAGGTGTCCGCCCGCAGCACGTCCCGTCCCTCGCCCTCGTAATAGGTAGGGCTGTGGTCCTTGACCTCGTACCACTCCCGATTCAGCAGGCTGCCGCAGCCGGTCAGCGACACCGTCAGCAGCGCGCACAGCAGCGCCGCGCACCATCTCTTTACCATGTCCGTGCCCTCCTTTCCGTCTCGTTACAGCAGCTCCAGCTGCTTCTCCTCGCTGTCCTCCGGCTTCAGGAGCGCACCCGCCGCGGGGATGGTCCGCGTCCGGTAGCGGGCACCGTTGACGATGCCGCATTCCACCGCGGGAAGCACCTTTTCCAGCCGGTACTTGGGCTTGATGTTCATCACCTGCACGCCCTGGGTAGAACGGGTGGTCTTGGGCGCGAGCAGCGCCGTGTGCACCAGCAGGGCCCGGGGCTCGTTGGTCTCCAGCGCCAGCTCCGTATCCTCCGTCAGGTGTACGGCGCACACCAACGGGAACTTGTCGCAGTAGGCGCCGGTGAGCTTCCGCCGATTGGACACCGTGGCGTAGGCGCTCAGCGCCACACGGGCGGCACGGCCGTTCTCAAAGAAAAACACCACGCTGCCGCTGTAATCTCCCGGCAGACACAGCCAGATCACATTCTCGCCGGCATCCATGCCCAGCTTGGCGGGCAGGTAGTCGCCCAGGGCGGAGGCCTTCGTCTCGCCGAACTCACTGGCACGGGTCTTGTACACCTGGCACTTATCCGTGAACAGCAGCAGCTCCGTGCTGTTGGCGGCCTCGAAGTACTGCCGCAGGCTGTCGCCCTCCTTGAACTTCTGCTCGCCGGACATCCGCAGGGACTGGGGCGTGATCTTCTTGAAATAGCCCTCCCGGCTCAGGAACAGGTGGACGGGGTAGTCCTCCACCGGCTCCTCGTCCGGCTCCTCCGGCATCTCGTGACTGTATACGATCTCCGTCCGCCGGGGCACGGCGTACTTCTTCTTCACGTCCTCCAGCTCGTTGATGATGATCTTGCGGATGCGGCCCGGCTTGGCCAGGGTATCCTCCAGGTCCTCGATCTCGTCCTGCAAGGCGCTGGTCTCCGCCACCCGCTTGAGGATGTACTCCTTGTTGATGTTCCGCAGCTTGATCTCCGCCACGTACTCCGCCTGCACCTGATCGATGCCGAAGCCGATCATCAGGTTGGGGATGACCTCGGCTTCCTCCTCCGTCTCACGGATGATCTGGATGGCCCGGTCGATGTCCAGCAGGATACGCTTCAGGCCCTGCAAAAGGTGAAGCTTTTCCTTTTTCTTATTCAGGATAAAGTACACCCGCCGCTTGACGCAGTCGGTGCGCCAGGCGGTCCACTCCTCCAGGATGCCGCCCACGCCCAGCACGCGGGGCATACCGGCGATGAGGATGTTGAAGTTGCAGCTGACGGTATCCTGCAGAGGCGTCAGCCGGTACAGCTTGGCCATAAGCTTGTCCGGGTCCACGCCACGCTTCAGGTCGATGGCCAGCTTCAGGCCGCTGAGGTCCGTCTCGTCGCGCATATCGGCGATCTCCTTGACCTTGCCGGCCTTCACCAGCTCCGCCACCTTGTCCAGAATGGCCTCGATGGTGGTGGAGTAGGGGATCTCGTACACCTCGATGACGTTTTCCTTCTTATCGTACCGCCATCGGGCGCGGACCTTCAGGCCGCCGCGGCCGGTGCTGTAAATGGCCCGCAGATCGTCGCCGTCACAGATGATCTGGCCGCCGGTGGGAAAATCCGGTGCCAGCAGCGTGGAGGCGATATCGTGGGCGGGGTTTTTCAGATAGGCGATGGTGGTATCGCACACCTCACCCAGATTAAAGCCGCAGATCTGGCTGGCCATGCCCACGGCGATGCCCTGGTTGGCGGACACCAGCACATTGGGATAGGTGGTGGGCAGCAGGGCAGGCTCCTTGGTGGTGTTGTCGTAGTTGTCCACAAAGTCCACGGCATCGCAGTCCAGATCACGGAACAGCTCGGCGCAGATGGGGGCCAGCTTGGCCTCGGTGTACCGGCTGGCGGCATAGGCCATGTCCCGGGAGTACACCTTGCCGAAGTTGCCCTTGCTGTCCACAAAGGGGTGCAGCAGGGACTCGTTGCCCTTGGCCAGGCGGACCATGGTCTCGTAGATGGCCTGGTCGCCGTGGGGGTTCAGGCGCATGGTCTGGCCCACGATGTTGGCGCTCTTGGTGCGGCTGCCGGTCAGCAGGCCCATTTTGTACATGGTGTACAACAGCTTTCGGTGGGAGGGCTTGAAGCCGTCGATCTCCGGGATGGCGCGGCTGACGATGACCGACATGGCGTAGGGCATATAGTTCTCGTCCAGCGTGGCGGTGATGGGCTGCTCCACCACCGCACCCCGCAGGCCCATCACGTTGGGATCGCCCGCGTGCCGTATTTCTTTTTCCTCGGTTTTCTTTTTTGCCATAGGAACGGTGTCCTTTCACTGTCTAAAGCCTGCTGCCGCAGGCCTTTTCTTTATAGCTTTGCACGGAGCAGATGTCCGGAGCACCGGCAAAGGCGTCAGATCTTCCGCCAAGACAAGGCGCAGGGGCGCAGCCATACTTTGTGTATGGCAAGCCGCTGCAACAAAGTATTGGCGCAAGAGATACGCCTTTGTCAGCTTACATCGATCATATCAAGGTACTTATAACCATTTTCAGCGATATAGTCCTTTCTGCCGGACAGGTTATCGCCCAGCAGCAGGTCAAATACCCGGGCCGTCTCCTCGGCGTCCTCCGGCAGCACCCGGATGAGCCGCCGCGTCTCCGGCGACATGGTGGTCATCCACATCATCTCCGGGTCGTTCTCGCCCAGTCCTTTGGAGCGCTGGACATTGACCTTCTTGCCCTCCAGCTTTTTGAGAATATCCGCCTTCTCCTTCTCAGAGTAGGCAAACCAGGTCTTTTCGCCGGACTTCTCTTTGCAGGTGATCTCGAACAGGGGCGTCTCGGCGATATAGACGTAGCCCTCCCGGATCAGGGTGGGACACAGCCGGTAGAGCATGGTCAGGATCAGCGTGCGGATCTGGAAGCCGTCCACGTCGCCATCGGTGCAGATGACCACCTTGCTCCAGCGAAGATTGCTCAGGTCAAACTGGTTCAGGTCCTTGACAGCCTTGCCGCTGACCTCCACGCCGCAGCCCAGCACCTTCATCAGGTCGGTGATGACGTCGCTTTTGAAGATACGGGGATAGTCCGCCTTCAGGCAGTTCAGTATCTTGCCGCGGACGGGCATGAGGCCCTGAAATTCCGCGTCGCGGGACTGCTTGCAGGCGCCCAGGGCGGAGTCGCCCTCCACGATGTAGATCTCGCGGCGCTCCACGTCCTTGGTGCGGCAGTCCACGAACTTCTGCACCCGGTTGGCAATGTCGATCTTCTCGGTGAGCTTTTTCTTCTGGTTGATGCGGGTGCGCTCCGCCGTCTCGCGGCTGCGCTTGTTGATGAGCACCTGAGCGGCGATCTTCTCCGCCGCGTCACGGTTCTCGATGAAGTATATCTCCAGCCGACTGCGAAGGAACTCCGTCATGGCCTCTTGGATGAACTTGTTGGTGATGGCCTTCTTGGTCTGGTTTTCGTAGCTGGTCTGGGTGGAAAAGCTGCTGCTGACCAGGATCAGGCAGTCCTGCACGTCCGGGAAGGTGATCTTGGCCTCGCCCTTGACGTACTTGTTGTTGTCCCGCAGGTATTTGTCGATGGCCGACACCATGGCCGAGCGCGTGGCCTTCTCCGGGCTGCCGCCGTGTTCCAGGAAGCTGGAGTTGTGGTAGTATTCGCACAGGGCCGTCTTGTTGGAGAAACACAGCGCCACGCTGAGCTTCACCTTGTACTCCGGCTTGTCCGGCCGATCCCGGCCCTTGCGCTCCGCCTCCCAGTACACCGGCTCCGTCAGGGCGTCCAGCCCTGCCAGCTCCCGGATGTAGTCCTCGATACCGTGCTCGTAGACGAACTCCTCCGTCTCGTACTTCCCGGCGGCTGTCTCGTTTTTCAGCCGGAAGGTCACGCCGGCGTTGACCACCGCCTGCCGCCGCATCACATCCCGGTAGTAGTCCACGGGGATGTCGATGTCGGTAAACACATCCAGATCCGGCAGCCAGCGGATGGTGGTGCCGGTGCGCTTTTTATTGCCGGTCTGTTCGCTGACCTCCAGCTTGCCCACGATCTCGCCGCGCTCAAAGTGCAGGCGGTACTCCTTCCCGTCGCGCCACACGGTCACGTCCATATAGCGGGAGGCATACTGGGTAGCGCAGGAGCCCAGGCCGTTCAGGCCCAGAGAGAACTCGTAGTTCTCGCTGTTCTCGTTGTCGTACTTGCCGCCGGCGTACAGCTCACAGAACACCAGCTCCCAGTTGTAGCGTCCCTCTTTTTCGTTCCAGTCCACCGGGCAGCCCCGACCCTGGTCCTCCACCTGGATGGACCGGTCGGCGAACCGGGTCACGGTGATGAGCTTGCCGTGGCCGCCCCGGGCCTCGTCGATGGCGTTGGACAGTATCTCGAATACCGCGTGCTCGCAGCCCTCCAACCCATCGGAGCCAAAAATGACGCCGGGCCGCTTCCGTACCCGGTCCGCCCCTTTCAGACTGGAGATACTTTCATTATCATAAGTCGCTTTCTTTGCCATATCTATCCTCCGGTGTATACCGATCACAATTCATTATACATTATATAGTATCGGCAGGCGTTTTGCAAGCGCTCACACGCCCCATTCCCCGCCGCTTCCGCAAGAAATGTTAGGTCCCCTGAAATATTGACTGGTTTACACAAAAAATAACCCGGCCGCAACCGGGCGCAGCCCTTTGTGTATAGGGTTTTGCACAGTTTCCACACCTTTTTCCACCAGCGTTATGTTGCCTGATAATTCTCGTAAAAAGTTGCAAAAACACAGTTAATAGACATAATCAGGCGGCTTTTACTCTTATGCGTGTATACTTGCGTGCATATTCATTTGCTGCACACGCTTATCGGACGACACGCTGTTGAATAACCGTGAAACCACCTGTCCCCCAGGGCTTTTCGCCCACGCCCCTGACAAACTGCACAACGGGATAACCGCGGCGCGGCGCAACTTTTCCGTCACGGCGCAAAAAAGCCTCTTGCGCTCTCCCGGCAGGTGTGCTATGATGTGAATACAGTTGTTCGCAAGCTGCGGACACAGGGAGGAACGATATGGAGAAACAGAAATTTTACTTAGTCGCCGCCGACGCTCTGCCGGAGGTCTTTCTCCGGGTAGCAGAGGCCAAACGGATGCTGCAGGTAGGCGAGGCCGCCACCGTGGGCGACGCTGCCCGCCAGGTGGGCATCAGCCGCAGCGCCTTCTATAAATACAAGGATGCCGTACAGCCCTTCCAGAATATGCACGCGGGGCATATCATCACCTTTTATGCCCTGCTGAAGGACAACCCCGGCGTGCTGTCCAACTACCTGGCCATCTTCGCCAATTCCGGCGCCAACATCCTGACCATCAACCAGACCATCCCCACCAACGGCTGCGCCGGCGTGACCATCTCCGCGGAGACGGGCGATATGTCCGAGGAGCTGGATGATCTGATGACCCGTGCCGCCGCGGCGGAGGGCGTGCTCAAATTTGAGATCATGGCGGGATAATGCTCAGACGCAAAAAAAAGCAGGCACACTATGTGTGCCTGCTTTTTTGCAAGAAATATCCCCCCGGCTGACGCCGGGGGGATGCGTATTGCAGGGAGTTACTCCGCCTTGGGAGCCTCAGCGGCCTCGGCAGCAGCCTTGGCAGCGGCGGCCTTCTTCTCGGCAGCAGCCTTCTGCGCGGCCTTGAACTTCTCCTTCTCCTCAGGCGTGGGGATAGGCTCAATGGCGTTGCGCGGGCAGGCCTTGGCGCACATGGTGCAGTTCTTGCACTTGCTGTAATCGATGACGGCCACGTTGTTCACAACGTGGATGGCGTCGAACTTACAGGTACGCTCACACATACCGCAGGCGATGCAGCTGTTGGCGCAGACCTTGGTAACGGCGGGGCCCTTGTCCTTGTTGGAGCAGTTGACAAACACCTTCTGCTTGTAGGGCACCTCCACGATCAGGTGGTGCGGGCAGGCAGCGCGGCAGGCACCGCAGTTGGTGCACTTTTCCTTGTCGACCACGGCAACGCCGTTTTCGACATGGATGGCATCGAACTTACAGGCCGCCACACAGGAGCCGAAACCGAAGCAGCCATAGCGGCAGGCCTTGGCATCGCCGCCGCAGACCTTGGTGGCCGCCAGACAGTCCTTCACGCCGCGGTACTCGAAGTTATCCTTGGCGTTGCAGCCGCCGTTGCACAGCACGTGGGCGACCATCTTGTCGCCGGAGGGAGCCTCCATGCCCATGATGGCCGCGATCTTGGCGGCATTCTCGGGGCCGGCGGGAGCACAGGCGGTGACGGGAGCCTTACCGGCGAGGATCGCCTCGGCGCAGCCGCCGCAGCCGGGATAGCCGCAGCCGCCGCAGTTGGCGCCGGCCAGACATGCCTGGATCTCAGGCAGACGGGGATCGACCTCGACCTCGAAGACCTTAGCGGCAACAGCGAGGATCAGGCCGAACACAATGGCGAGTACGCCCAGAACGGCGATCGCGTATACAATAGTCATAGTTCCTTACCTCCTTACCAGACCTTCAGGCCGCTGAAGCCCATGAAGGCCAGAGCCATCAGGCCGGCGGTGACCAGCGCGATGGGGAAGCCGTCAAAGGCCTTGGGGTTGTCGCCGGAGACCTCCAGCTGCTCGCGGACCGCCGCGAACAGGAAGATGGCCAGCAGGAAGCCCAGACCGCCGGTGATGCCGTAGACCACGGACTCGATGAAGTTGTAGTCATTCTGGGTATTCAGCAGAGCCACGCCCAGCACGGCGCAGTTGGTGGTGATCAGGGGCAGATAGACGCCCAGCGCGGTGTACAGGGTGGGGATGTTCTTCTTCAGGAACATTTCCACGAACTGCACCAGACCGGCAATGACCAGAATGTAGGCCACGGTCTGCATGAACTCCAGATGCAGGGACACCAGCACCATGTTGATCAGGTAGCAGAATGCGGAGGCCAGACCCATAACGAAGGTCACGGCGGCGCCCATACCGATGGCCGTGTCGATCTTCTTGGACACGCCCAGGAAGGGGCAGATGCCCAGGAACTGGGCAAAGATGAAGTTATTGGTCAGAATAGCGCCAAGAGAGATGGCGAGCAAGGTAGTCACACTCATAGCTTACTTGGCCTCCTTTTTCTTTTCGCTCTTGGCCAGAGCCCACTGCATCACAGCGATGAGGCAGCCCAGCGTCAGGAAGCCGCCCACGGGCAGGGTCAAGACGCTGACACCGTACTCGGCGGGGAAGATCTCAACGCCGGGTGCGCTGCCCAGTGCGCCGCCGCCCAGCAGACCGCCGCCGAACGTGCCGGCGCCGAAGAACTCACGGAATACGCACATGACGATCAGCACGAGAGTATAGCCGATGCCCTGGCAGATGCCGTCCACCGCGGAGGCACCCACGCCGTTCTTGGAGGCGAAGCCCTCCGCACGGCCGAGGATGATGCAGTTCACGACGATCAGGGGGATAAACACGCCCAGAGAGCTGGACAGGGCGGGAACGAACGCCTTGAGCAGCAGATCCACGCAGGTGACGAAGCCGGCGATGACCACGATATAGCAGGCGATACGCACTTCGTTGGGAATGATCTTACGCAGCAGGGAGATAAAGATGTTGGAGAGGGTCAGGATAATGAGCACGGACACGCCCATGCCCAGGCCGTTGAAGAACGACGTGGTGATGGCCATGGTGGAGCACATACCCAGCACCTGCACCAGCACAGGGTTCTGTGTGATGAGGCCCTCTTTCAGTTGCTTACCGAAATTCATAAATGCAGCTCCTCCTTTCTTAGCCCAGCAGCTCGGCAACAGCCAGAGCGGCATTGGCGCCCATGTTGATGCCCTTGGTGGAGACGGTAGCGCCGGAGACGGCGATGATGTTCTTGCCCACCACCAGGGAACCCGCGCCGCTCTCACCGATGAACTGATCCAGGACCGGCTCGCCGGCAGCGTTGGGCTCATTGCCCACGACCTTGGTGCCGATGCCGGACGTCTCAGCGTGGCTGACCACGGAGATGCCGGTGATGGCCTTGTCGGCGTCCACGCCCACCATCATCACGATGCTGCCCTGGGAGCCGGAGGCAGAGATCTTCATAACATAGCCGTTGTCGGCGCCGGCGGTGGTCATGGGATACAGCTCCACCAGCTTGCCGCCCTGAGAGGCAGCCGCCGCGGTCATGTCGTCGGTGATGTCCAGCTTGTCGCCAAACTCGCTGCCCTCGGGAGCCACAGCGCTCATAGCGATGCGGGTGTTCTCCGCATCGATGGCGGCGATCTTGTCGGCGGTCACGTTGTCGACCAGACCCAGCAGGGCGGCCACAACGAGGGAAATAACAGTCAAGGTGCCGGCGACCTTGAGAATAAACTTACCGGAGATCTTCATTACTTCGCCGCCTCCTTCTTTTCTTTCTTGGGCGCACCATAGATGACGGGACGGATGTACTTATCCAGCAGCCAGGTGGTGCAGTTCATGATCAGGATGGAATAGCAGACGCCCTCGGGATAGGAGCCGAAGCGGCGGATGAAGCAGGTCAGCAGACCGCAGCCGAGACCGAAGATCAGCTGGCCGGGCTTAGTGACGGGGGAGGTGGCATAGTCGGTAGCCATGAAGATGGCACCCAGCATCAGGCCGCCGCCGAACACGTTGTACAGCATATACTGCACGTTGTCGATACCGGTGGGCGCCGCGATCAGGGTCAGGATGGCCACGGTGCCGATGTACGCCACGGGGATCTGCCAGGAGATGACCTTGCGGATGAGCAGGTAGACACCGCCCACCAGCAGACACAGGGCGGAGACCTCACCCAGGGAGCCGCCGACCTTGCCCAGGAACATATCGCCGATGGAGTAGTTGCTCATCAGGGTGGTGAACGCCTCCTCGGTGCCCTCCTTCATAATGGCCATGGGGGTGGCGGCGGAGGTGACATCGGGACGGATCTGAGGAATGGCCCAGGTGGTCATCCATGTGGCATAGCTGGCCAGCAGGAACGCACGGCCCGCCAGCGCGGGGTTCAGGAAGTTGCAGCCGATGCCGCCGTAGAGCTGCTTGACCACAACGATGGAGAAGAACGCGCCGATGATGATGACCCACCAGGGCAGGTCAACGGGGCACACGAAGCTCAGCAGGATACCGGTGACCACGGCGGACAGGTCGCCCACCATGCAGGACTTCTTCATGGCCTTGCGGTAGGCCCACTCAAAGAACACGCAGGACACCACGGACACAGCGGTCAGCAGCAGAGCCTTCCAGCCGAAGCAGTACACGCTCCAGGCCAGTGCGGGCAGCAGCGCGATGATCACGTCCAGCATGATGCTGCGGGTATCCTCGTTGGAACGGATGTGGGGGGAGGAGGACGCGATCAGCTTGAGATTCTTGTAATCAGTCATAGTTTACGCCTCCTTCTTTTCGGCAGCGGCCTTTGCTTCGGCCTCCGCCTTGGCCTTGGCGGCCATTCTCGCGTTGTTGACCTCCTGCTTGCCCAGACGGAACGCATGGGTCAGGGGCAGGCGGGCAGGACAGGTGTAGGTGCAGGCGCCGCACTCGATGCAGTCCATGCCGTGCAGCACGTTCTGCCAGGTGTCCACGTCGCCCTTCATCAGGTACTTGTACATGAAAATGGGCTCCAGACGGATGGGGCACACGCCCACGCACTTGCCGCAGCGGATACACTGGGGATCCTCGACGTACTGCTCCTCCTTGTCGGCGAAGGCCAGCATGGCGCCGGTGCCCTTGCCCACGGAGACGTCCACGTCGTACTGGGCCAGGCCCATCATCGGGCCGCCCATGATGAGCTTGTAGGTCTCGTCCTTCAGACCGCCGCAGGCGTCAAACAGCTTGGTAATGGGGGTGCCGATGGGGCACTCGATGTTCTTGGGCTCGATGACGCCGGAACCGGAGACGGTGACGATCTTGTTGACCACGGGCATACCCTCATACACCGCGCGGTAGATGGCGCAGGTGGTATTCAGGTTGAAGATGCAGCAGCCCGCGTCGGCAGGCAGCTTGCCGCTGGGCACCTGACGGCCGGAGACGGCCTGGACCAGCTGCTTCTCAGCGCCCTGGGGATAGCGGGTGTGCAGGACCTCCACCACCACGGGGGCGTTCAGCTCCGCGATCTTGGCGTTCAGGACGTCAGCCGCGTTCTGCTTGTTGGCCTCGATGCCGATGTACACCTTATCCACGCCGAAGCACTTGGCCAGCAGGGTCGCGCCCTTGATGACCTGCTCCGGACGCTCCAGACAGGTGCGGTGGTCGCCGGTGATGTACGGCTCGCACTCCGCGGCGTTGATGATCACATAGTCCACCTTGCCCAGACCGGAAGAGATCTTCACATGGGTGGGGAACGTCGCGCCGCCCTGGCCGACGATGCCGGCGTTCTTGACGATCTCCACCAGCTGCTCGGGCGTCAAGCTGTCGGGATCCGCCACGGGCTTGACTTCCTCGGAGACCTCATCCTGGAAATCGTTTTCAATGACCACGGACATCATCTTGCCGCCCATAGAGAAGGGACGGGGTTCCACGGCCTTGACCGTGCCGGAGATGCTGGCGTGGATGGGGGCGGAAACAAATCCGCCGGGTTCGCCGATCCTCTGTCCAATTTTAACCTTGTCGCCTACCGCTACAATAGGCTTGCAAGGCGCACCGATGTGCATAGACATGGGAATGACCACCTCAGCCGGCGCCGCCAGCTTTTCGATGGCCTTTTCATTGGTTGCGGCCTTCATGTCGTTGGGATGAACGCCGCCAAAGAATGCTTGTGCCATTGTCTTCACCTCATCTTACTACCGGGTGGCGCTATGCCACCGCATACTGTCTTAAATATTACAACAAAACTTTTCTCTTGTCCAGCCCCGCGTTGAAATTCCCACGTTTTTTTGCGGTTTTTGTCGGAAACTTCACCGGCAAAGACCGCCTCTTGTGTTTTTCGGGCAGCTGTGCTACACTATACGGTAGAGGGACGGACACCGCCGGAAAAAACTTCCTGCACTGCGGCAGACGGTCCTCCGCCGGATATCAAACTCTATTCCGAAAGGATGGTATTTTAGTATGGTACTTGACCGTGGTTCCCTGAAGCGGGAGTCCAAGATGCTGCTGAAAACCGCACAGGTCAGCCCTTACCTGTTTACGCTGGTGCTGCTGGCCATCATGTTCGTCATCAACGGCATCAGCGACTATGTGCAGATGGACGACGAGTTCGCCTATGTCTACTCCCTGCGGTTCGATATGGATCTGAGCTTCCTGGCGCTGCACCGGGCGTTCCCCGCTTTTGCGGTGTGGTTTGTGACCATCGTGTGCACGCTGCTTGGCGTGGTGCTCACCGTCGGTGCATCCCTGTATCACCTGGGCATCCGCCGCGGCGAGGAGATGCCCTTCGTCACCCTGTTCGATGGCTTCGCCTTCGCCGGGAAGGTCATTCTGCTGTATGTCGTGCAGGTCATCTTCATCTCCCTGTGGACACTGCTGCTGGTGATCCCCGGCATCGTGGCGGCCTACCGCTACCGCTTTGCTATGCTGAACCTGTGCGAAAACCCGGAGATCGGCGTCATGGAGGCCCTCAACATGAGCAAGGCCCAGACCCTGGGCTTCAAGTGGCAGCTGTTCGTGCTGGATCTGAGCTTTATCGGATGGAATATTCTGGTGAGTCTGACACTGGGCATTCTGGATATCTGGGTGGCACCCTATCGGGCGCAGGCCAACATCGCCTTCTTCCAGGAGATCAAAAAGATCAAGGGCGTAGGCTTCTTCCCGCCGCGGCCGGAGGACGACGATCAGTTCCGTCCCCACGACCCCTTTGGCGAGGATAACTGGTAATATGCAGAGAACAAGCCCCGGGGCATCGCTCCGGGGCTTGTTGTATTCACACTTCGGCGGGAGCCGCGTCCTCCGCCTGCGGCATCTCAGTCGGGGCGCTGCCGTCGAAGGGCGTCTCCAGGCAGGTCAGGTCCCGCAGGCAGCGGCGGAAGTCGTGGCAGAAGGCTGCATACTCATAGCCGGTGCAGATACGCTCGTCCATAACGATACCCAGAGGCATCATCTTCTTGCTCAGGTCGCCGTTCATGTAGTTAGGCACCGGCTTGCCCATGCAGACGAACACGCTGGTGGTGCCGAACTCATAGCAGTGGTGGTGGATATAGCTGGTCTTGATGGAGGCCAGGTTGGTGATGAACATACTGGTGTGGAAGGGACTCAGGTCAACGATCTTCCGGGGCAGCAGGCCGTGCTTGTCCAGATGGTAGGCCAGCCAGATCACGAACTTGGGCAGGCCAGGAATAGAGAACATCATCTTGGCGAACTTGTCGGTGCTGTTCTTCTGCTCTGTCTGGCTGTTGGCGGCGATGGCATCGGTGATCTTCTGGTTGATGGTGAAAATAGTGTCCTTGGGCTCCAGATAGATCTTCAGCGTTGTCTCATCCGGGCTGCCGTCGGCCCGCTTTTTCAGGATGACAAAGGAGACGCAGAAGTGGTTGCGCTCATAGAGATGACTGTTGACCACAAACCAGTTGAGCTTGGGGTTGGTCTGATAGGCCTTGTAATAGGCGGCGATGATCACCGCCATGTGGTTGATGCGGATCCCAGCGCGCCGTTTTTCGCGGATATAGGCCTTGATGCCCTCCTCGTCGATGTTTTCGGTGATGGTGTTCCAGGCATCGTACCGCTTGGGCATGATGTAGGGAATGGCTGCCACGATGGGGGGCAGGTCCTTTACTCGCTTTCCGTCAGGGCGCATGAGCAGTTCCTCGATTCTGTCTGTATTGTATCCATCATAGACCATATGGCCGCGGATTGCAAGCTGTTGTTTTCTTTTCCGAACAGGTGCGGAAAAGAAATTTTTTCTTTACCTTTCCGCACGATGTTGATATAATAAAGTATTAGTAATGTTATCATGGGATGAAAGTTCCATTTATCATGCAGAGAGGAAGGTGACCGCCGTGCGGTTCAGCAAGTGGCATATCGCGCCGGAAAAGCCGGAGGCGCAGGCATGTCTGCGCGCGGCCGGCTATCCCTATCTGGTGGCCGCCGTGCTCTCCGCCCGCGGCATCGAAACGCCGGAGCAGGCCGCCGCCTTTCTGGAGCGTGAGGACAAGCTGACCATCAGTCCCTTCCTGATGCGGGACATGGACAAGGCCGCGGCGCGTGTGCAGCGGGCGATCGCGGGCGGCGAGAGGATCGCCGTGTTCGGCGACTATGATGTGGACGGCATTACCGCCACCTGTATTCTGGTAGACTATCTCAAGAGCCGGGGCGCCGACGTGGTGCACTATATCCCCCGGCGCATCGAGGACGGCTACGGTCTCAGCCGTGACGCCATCAAGGGCCTTTTCGACCAGGGCGTGCGCCTGCTGGTAACGGTGGACTGCGGCATCACCGGTGTGGAGGAGGTGGACTACGCCAACTCACTGGGGCTGGACGTGGTCATCACCGACCACCACGAGTGCCGGGAGGTCCTGCCCCGGGCCATGGCTGTGGTGGACCCCCACCGGGCGGACTGCGCGTACCCCTTCAAGCATTTGGCCGGCTGCGGCGTGGCGCTGAAGCTGGTGCTGGCCCTGGGCGGGCCGGACCGGGAGGAGCCTCTCTTTGCCCGGTACTGCACGCTGGCGGCCATCGGCACGGTAGCGGACGTCATGCAGATGTCCGGCGAAAACCGCACCATCGTCTCCCGCGGGCTGGCCACGCTGGAGCACTCGGACTTTATCGGCCTGCACGCCCTGCTGCGGGAGGCGGGTCTGAGCGGGAAGGAGATCTCTTCGGTGCAGATCGGCTTTGTGCTGGCGCCGCGGATCAACGCTGCCGGACGCATGGGCGCGGCGGACAAGGCGGCGGAGCTGCTGCTGTGCACCGATCCCGCCGCGGCGGAGGCCATGGCTAAGGAGCTGTGCGCTCTGAACCGGGAGCGCCAGAACGTAGAGCAGGATATCTACACCCAGGCGGAGGAGATGATCGACCGGATGCCGGAGCGCCAGCGCAGCGCGCTGGTGCTGGAGAGCAGCCGGTGGCACCAGGGCGTGGTGGGCATCGTGGCCAGCCGCCTGTCGGAAAAATACTCCCGGCCCAGCTTTATGATCCATCTGAACGGCAGCACCGGCAAAGGCAGCTGCCGCAGCTGGGGCGGCTTTAATCTGTTCGCCGCGCTGGAAAACTGCAAGGACCTGCTGCTGGGCTTCGGCGGACATGAGCTGGCGGCGGGCTTTACCATCGACCGGGACAACATACCGGCCTTCCGGGACCGGATGAATGAATATGCCCGCAGCTACTGCGGCGGACAGCAGCCGGAGTCGGCGCTGGAGATCGACGTGGCCATCGCCCACCCCGCCGCGGTGACGCTGGAGGAGCTGGAGGCCCTGTCCGTGCTGGAGCCCTATGGCAGCGGCAACGCCAGACCGCTGTTCTGCCTGCTGGGCGCCACGCTGCTGCGGACCCAGAACGTGGGCCAGAACCGGCATCTGAAGCTGCGGCTGGGCAAGGGCTGCGCCCAGTTCGACGGCATATTCTTCTCCACCGTGGCCGAGCGCTGCGGGTGCCATCCGGGCGACCGGGTGGACGCGGCATTTTATTTGCAGATCAATGAGTTCCGGGGCAGCCGGACGGTACAGCTGCAGATGGTGGACATCCGGCCCTCCCTCTGCGCCAGCGGACGGGAGCAGGAGGCGCTGACACTGGCCCACCGGTGCGCCGCCGGAAAGGCCGTTTCTCTGCGGGAGGCGCGGCGGGCGCTGCCCACCCGGGAGCAATTCGCCGCCGCCTGGCGGTTTTTAGACCGGACCGTGCCCGAGGACGGGCTGACCACAGACCGCTTGCCGCTGCTGCGGCTGATGGCGGCGGAGCTGGGCGGCGCGGAACCGGTACTGCGGGCAGCCATGTGCGCCGCGGTGTTCCGGGAACGGGGATTGCTGGACTGGCAGCTGAACGGCGACGCCATCACGCTGCACCTGCGGCGGGGACAACACGTAGCACTGGATCAATCGCCGCTGATGAACACGCTGCAAAACGATAACGAGAAGGGAGGCGGTGCGCTGTGACACCTCAGGAGCAATACGAACATCTTGTGGAGACGGTAAAGGGCTACAACCCGGCGGCGGGCTTTGACCAGATACGCGCCGCCTATGAATTCGCCGATACCCACCACGCGGGGCAGAACCGCAAGGACGGCTCGCCCTTTATCACACATCCCCTGGCGGTGGCACAGATCGTGGCGGAGGAGCTGCACCTGGACACAGAGTCTATTGTGGCGGCCCTGCTGCACGACACCATCGAGGATACTACCGCCACCCACGAGGAGCTGGCAAAGCTGTTTTCCCCTACGGTGGCGGATCTGGTGGAGGGCGTCAGCAAACTGACGCGGGTCCACTACACCTCCAAAGAAGAGGAGCAGATGGAGAACCTGCGGAAGATGCTCATGGCCATGGCCAAGGACATCCGGGTCATTCTCATCAAGATCTCCGACCGGCTGCACAATATGCGGACCATGGAGTACCAGACGCCGGAGAAGCAGAAGCAGAAGTCCTTTGAGACTATGGAGATCTACGCTCCCATCGCACACCGACTGGGTATGCAGAAGATGAAATGGGAGCTGGAGGACCTGTCGCTGAAGTATCTGGACCCGGTGGGCTACCGGGAGATCACCGAGGCGCTGGACGAAAAGGCCGCGGAGTACGACGGGTTCATGTCCGCCGTGCACGACCGCATCGTCACGCGGCTGAAGGAGGAGGGCATCGACGCCACGGTCTACGGCCGGATGAAGCACCCCTACTCCATCTACCGCAAAATGTACACCCAGAACAAGAGCCTGGACGATGTATTCGATCTGTTCGCCTTCCGGGTCATCGTGGACACGGTGGCGGACTGCTACAACGTGCTGGGCATCATCCACGACCTGTTCAAGCCCATTCTGGGCCGGTTCAAGGATTACATCGGCACGCCGAAGCCCAATATGTACCAGAGCCTGCACACCACGGTGGTGGGCGAAAGCGGCATCCCCTTCGAGGTACAGATCCGGACGAAGGAGATGCATGAGGTGGCGGAGTACGGCGTGGCCGCTCACTGGAAATACAAGCAGAACGGCCAGGGCGCCGGGGACGAGCGCAGCTATGAGTGGGTGCGCCGCCTGCTGGAAAATCAGGAGGATGCCGACGCCGAGGACTTCATCCACTCTCTGAAGGTAGACATGTTCGCCGACGAGGTGTTCGTGTTCACGCCCAACGGCGACGTGATCAACCTGCCGGCCGGGGCCACGCCCATCGACTTCGCATACACCATACACTCCGCCATCGGCAACCACATGGTGGGCGCCAAGGTCAACGGGCGCATCGTGCAGTTCGACTACCACCTGCGCAACGGCGACGTGGTGGAGGTCATGACCAGCAAATCCGCCCACGGCCCCAGCCGCGACTGGGTGAAGATCGCCCGCTCCAGCAACGCCCGCAGCAAGATACGCCAGTGGTTCAAGAAGGAAAAGCGGGACGAGAACATCGTCAACGGGCGGCAGAGCTTTGAGTCGGAGCTGAAGCGCACCGGCGTGACGCTGAAGGAGCTGACCAACGAGGAGAACCTGCCCAGCGTGCTGAAGAAGCTGTGCTTCACGTCACTGGACGATATGTACGCCGCCATCGGCTACGGCGGCATTTCTGCACTGAAGGTCATGGGTCGGCTGCGAGAGGACATCCAGCGCATCATCCACCAGCACCAGACGGAGCGGCAGGCGGAGGTCCCCGTGGCGGACCAGCCGCAGCTCATGCGCCCCGCCGTGCCCCAGCGCACCAGAAGCGAGCAGGGCATCGTGGTGGAGGGTCTGACCAACTGTCTGGTGAAGTTCTCCAAGTGCTGCACCCCTGTGCCCGGCGACGACATCGTGGGCTTCATCACCCGCGGCTACGGCATCTCCGTCCACCGGGCGGACTGTCCCAACGCGGACCCGGCCCGGCGCAAGCCCAGCGAGGCGGGCCGGTGGATCAAGGTCTCCTGGGGCAGCGACACGCGGGAGAGCTACCGCACCACGCTGGAGATCACCGCCAAGGACCGCATCAACATCATCATGGACGTATCCACGGTGCTGTCCAGCACCAAGACCCACGTCTCCTCGCTGAATGCCCGGAGCACGCCGGACGGCTTTGCCCTGCTGTCGCTGGACATCGACGTGCCGGACAGCGAGCAGCTGCGGACCGTCATGCGGCGGCTGGAGCAGATATCGGGCGTCATGCGGGTGACAAGACCGGCCGGATAAGGCCAATGTGAATACAAACAGTATAAAGGAGATAGAATTATGCGTGCTGTATTGACCCGTGTAAAACACGCCAGCGTTTCCGTGGACGGCAAGGTCATCGGACAGATCGGCGAGGGCTTTTTGGTGCTGCTGGGTGTGACCCATGAGGACACCGAGGCGCAGGCGGAGAAGCTGGCCGACAAGCTCACTGGCCTGCGTATCTTCGAGGACGAGAACGAGAAGATGAACCGCAGCCTGACGGATGTGGGCGGAGAGCTGCTGATCGTGTCCCAGTTCACGCTGTACGCCAACTGCAAAAAGGGCCGGCGGCCGGACTTTCTGGCGGCGGCGCGGCCGGAGGTGGCCATCCCCCTGTACGAAAAGTTCGTGCAGCTGTGCCGGGACAAGGGCTTCCACACCGAGACGGGTGAATTCGGCGCCTATATGCAGGTGGACAGTCTGAACGACGGACCGCTGACCATCATTCTGGACACCGACACCCTGTAAGGAGGACACCATGACCATCAAAACACTGCAAGTGGGCCCTATCATGACCAACTGCTACCTGCTGTGCGACGAGGACGCGAAGGTCTGTGCCCTGATCGACCCCGGCGACGATGCCTCCCGGGTAGAGAAGCTGGTGGAGCAGAGCGGCTGCGCCCTGCGGTACATCCTGCTGACCCACGGGCACTTTGACCACACCTCCGCCGTGCGGCCCCTGTTGGAGAGATACCCGGACGTACCGGTGTACATCCACGAGAAGGACAGCGTGACCGGGCGGGGCGGCGAGCTGCTGTTCACCCGGGTGGACGAGCAGCACCAGCGGTATTATAAGGAGGGCGACGTACTGCCCCTGGGCGGGCTGTCCCTGCGGGTCATGGAGACACCGGGCCACTCCGAGGGCTCCGTGTGTCTGCTGCTGGACCGGGAGCACGTGATCTTTGCCGGGGATACCCTGTTCCGCTGCTCCTGCGGACGATGCGACTTCCCCGGCGGCAGCTATCCCAAGATGCTCGCCTCCCTGGGCCGTCTGGCGGTGCTGGAGGGGGACTGGCGGGTGCTGCCGGGGCATGACCGGGAAACGACGCTGGACTTTGAGCGCCGCATGAACCCCTATATGCGGCAGGGGACGGCGCAATGAAGCTGAACCTGCGCGGTCACGAGGACCGCTACGCCATCGAGCAGAGCCTGCTGGCCTTTTTCCCGGAGGAGCGCCCGGTATATGAGGGCGAGGACGGGGACAGCCACGCGGAGGTCACACTGCATGAGGGCAATGTATATGCCACCGGGGTCACGACACTGACCTATGGCGGCAAAACGGCGCGGGGCGAGGCCCGCGTTCGGACCGCAGGCGTTTCCGACGCATACGAACGGGAACGCCTGCGTCAGCGTGCGCTGAAGCTGTCCTTTTTCCGGGCGGCCCGGGACGTCACCGGCGTGACGCCCAGCTGGGGCGCGCTGACGGGCATCCGCCCGGCCAAGCTGGTGCGGACCATGCTGGAGGACGGCATGACCCCCGCCCAGGCGGACCGGGTGCTGCGGGATACGTACTGCGTCTCTCCGGCGCGGCGGCGTCTGGCGCTGGAGAGCGCCGAGGTGGGCCTTAAGGCCAAGAACGGCCTGCGCCCCGAGGACATCTCTCTGTACATCGGCATCCCCTTCTGCCCTACCCGCTGCGCCTATTGCAGCTTCGTGTCGGCATCAGTGGAAAAGTCCTTCAAGCTGATGGAGCCGTATCTGGCGGCGCTGACGGCGGAGGTGGAGGCCGCAGGCCGCATGGTGAAGGAGGCAGGCCTGCGGATCAAGTCGTTCTACATGGGCGGCGGCACGCCCACCACCCTGTCCGCCAGTCAAATGGATGCGCTGCTGACGGCGGTGAACCGGAATTTCGACCTGTCCGACTGCGTGGAATACTGCATCGAGGCGGGACGGCCGGACACCATCGACCGGGAGAAGCTGCAGGTGCTGCTGGATCACGGCGCGGACCGAATCAGCATAAATCCCCAGTCGCTGGAGCCCCGGGTGCTCTCCGCCATCGGCCGGAAGCACAGCCCGGAGGATATCGAAAAGGCCATGGAGCTGGCCACGTCCATGGGCTTTCCCCATGTGAACATGGACCTGATCGCCGGGCTGCCCGCCGACACACCGGAGGGCTTTCGCCGGACGTTGGATACGTGCCTGACCTTCGGCGCGGACAACATCACCGTGCACACCCTGAGTCTGAAGAAGGGCAGCCGCATCCTGCTGGAGGGCCTGCCCATTCCCTCGGCGGAGGACGTGGCGGCCATGCTGGACTATGCCGACCCGGCGCTACGGGCCAAGGGCTTTACCCCCTATTACCTCTACCGCCAGAAGTATATGTCCGGTAGCTTTGAGAACGTAGGTTGGTGCATATCCGGGGCGGAGGGCCTGTATAATATCTACATCATGGAGGAGCTGCACAGCATCCTGTCTCTGGGCGCAGGCGGCTCCACCAAGATGGTGGACGCGAAGCGGAACCGCATCGAGCGCGTGTTCCACCCCAAATTCCCGCTGGAGTATATCCAGCGGCCGGAAAAGCTGACGGAGAATTTAGAGGCGTTCCGCCGCTTCCATCAGGAGATGGCGCGGTGAGATAAGGAGGCACCATGACCCACCGGCGGCAAAACTTCATGGGCGGCGCGGCCATTCTGGCCGGGGCTGTGGCGGTGACAAAGCTGCTGGGCGCCCTGTACAAGATCCCGCTGGGGAACCTGCTGGACCGGGAGGGCATGGCGCATTTCTACGCCGCGTACAACATTTACAGTCTGCTGCTGGTGCTGTCCACGGCGGGACTGCCGGTGGCCCTGAGCCGCATGGTGTCCCGTGCCGCCGCCCAGCGGCGCTATGGCGCCGTGCGGCGCTGCCTGCACCTGGGTCTTGCCCTGCTGGCGGCACTGGGGCTGGTGTGCTCCGCCGTTATGTGCCTGCTGCCGGAGGCCCTGGCCGCCGCGCTCCACGATCCGGACGCGGCCCCGGCCCTGCGGACGCTGGGGCCGGCGGTGCTGCTGGTATGCCTGTCGGCGGCGCTGCGGGGCTATTCCCAGGGGCTGGGCGATATGGTGCCTACCGCCGCCGGACAGGTGGCGGAGTCCGCCGGCAAGCTGCTCATCGGGCTGGGGCTGTGCCTGTACCTGCTGCGGCAGGGTGCGGGGACGGACCTGTGCGCCGCCGGGGCCATCGGCGGTGTCACCGCCGGGGCGGGCCTGGGCCTGCTGGTCACCGCCCTGCTGCTGCCCCGGCGGGCCGCACTGCCGGAAGTGCGCGACGTGCCCCCGGCAAGCAGCCGCGTGTTGTGGGAGCTGCTGCGGACCGGTGTGCCCATCACTGTGGGCGCGGCGGGCATGAGCCTGATCACCCTGTTGGACCAGGCGTTAGTGACGGCCACCCTGCGGGACACGCTTGGCTATACAACGGCGGAGACCACCGCCCTGTATGGCGAATACACCTTCGGCATGACGCTGTTCATGCTGCCGCCGTCGTTTATCTATCCCCTGTCGGTAAGCCTGATGCCAGCGGTATCCACCGCGCTGACCCGCCGCGACTGCACTGCTGCCGGAAAAGCGGCCGGGGCGGCGCTGAAGCTGACGGTGTTGGCGGCCCTGCCCGCCGGCGTGGGACTGTCGGTGCTGGCGAGGCCTATCCTGCAGCTGCTCTATCCAGCAGTGCCGGAGACCGCCGAGGCGGCGGCCTATCACCTGACGTTCCTGGGTCTGGCCTGCGTGTTCGTATGCCTGATGGTGGCCACCAACGGCGTCCTGCAGGCCTACGGTCACCCGCTGCTGCCGGTGATCTCCCTCCTCTGCGGCGGCGTACTGAAGATCGTCACCAACTACCTGATGGTGGGCGATCCCGCCACGGGCATTCGGGGCGCAGCGGTGAGCACACTGTACTGCTACGCGCTGATCGCGGTCATCAACCTGGCAGCCATCGCACGGCTGGTGCCGGAGCGTCCGGGGTATATCTCCCTGTTTGCCAAGCCCGTTCTTCTGACGGCGGTGATGGCGCTGGCGGCCCGGTCCGGCTATGGCCTGTTCTGCCGCCTTCTGCCCGAGAGATGGGCGGTACTGCCGGCGGTGCTGCTGGCCGCCGTTGTATACGTGGTGCTGGCGCTGGCCATCGGCGCCGTGACGCGGCAGGATCTTCAGACCCTGCCGAAAGGGGAAAAGCTGGCTGACCGGCTGCATTTGCGGTAAAATTCCTGAAATGCAGCGAACTTTTCCCCAGTTGCAGTGGAAAACCTCTTGCAATAGGAGCGTAAGTATGATAAATTTTACAAGGAAACCACGCTATGGCTACGAAGATCTGCTGGAGATCATCCGGCTGCTCCGTTCGCCGGAGGGCTGTCCCTGGGACCGGGTGCAGACCCACCAGTCCATCCGCCGAGGAATGCTGGAGGAGGCCTACGAGGCCGCCGAGGCCATCGATACGGACAACGCCGCACTGCTGAAGGAAGAGCTGGGCGACGTGCTCATGCAGGTGGTGTTCCACGCCGGCATCGAAGCCGACGCCGGGCGCTTTGACATGGATGACGTATGCGACGGCGTGGTAAAAAAGCTGCTGTACCGCCACCCCCACGTGTTCGGCGATGGTCAGGCGGAAACGGCAGACACTGTGCCCGCCAGCTGGGAGCAGCTGAAGCGGCAGGAGAAGGGCCAGAAAACCACTGCCGATGCGCTGGATGCCGTGGCCCGCAGTCTGCCAGGTCTGTGGCGGGCGGAGAAGATACAGAAGAAGGCTGCGGAGGCGGGCTTCGACTGGCGCGACGTCTCCGGCGCGCTGGACAAGCTGGACGAGGAGACTGCCGAGCTGCGGCAGGCGGTGCGCGACGGCACCAATGTCGAGGAGGAGCTGGGCGACGTACTGTTCGCCGCCGTAAAGGTGGGTCGCTTCTGCGGCGTGGACCCGGAAACAGCTGTCAACGGCACCTGTGAAAAATTCATTCGCCGCTTCCGCGCGATGGAGGAGGCCGCAGCCGCAGCGGGCCGCAGCCTGTCCGACATGACGCTGGAGGAGATGACCGCCCTGTGGAACGGGGCCAAAGAATGTTCTTAATGCGATACAACATCGTTTTAGGATAGCCGCCCATTGCGGCAATTACCAACGAAAATTTTTGGGAGGAAATAACATGAATAAGACTGAACTGATCGCCGCTGTCGCTGAGAAGACCGGCCTGTCCAAGAAGGACTCTGACGCTGCCGTCAACGCCGTTCTGAACACCATCACCGAGACCCTGAAGGCTGACGAGAAGATCCAGCTGGTGGGCTTTGGTTCCTTCGAGACCAAGAAGCGCGCTGCCCGCACCGGCCTCAATCCCCGCACCAAGACGCCCGTGCAGATCGCCGCTACCAAGATCCCCGCTTTCAAGGCCGGCAAGGCCCTGAAGGACGCCGTTGCGGAGTAAGTCGATGTATGCAAAGGCTGGTGTGGCAACACACCAGCCTTTCTTATAGGAGGGACCCCATGCGTTTGGACAAATATCTGAAGGTCTCGCGACTCATCAAGCGTCGTACCGTGGCCAATGACGCCTGCGACGCCGAGCGTGTCACCGTCAACGGCCGGGTACAGCGGGCATCCTACGACGTGAAGGTGGGCGATGTGATCGCCATCCGTTTCGGCGCAAGAACGCTGACGGTGGAGGTCGTGTCTGTCACCGAGAACGTGGGCAAGGACGCCGCTGCGGCCATGTATAAAGAGGTCTGAGGACAAACCCGGCATAAAAGAACAAGCCCCCTCATACGATGGTAAAAAATGCATCCCGGCACAGGGCCGGGGCGCGAAAACCGTATCGTAGGAGGGGACTTTTTATGCCGTATGATATTACCGACCCTGCCGCCGCCCACCGCTTACAGCTGGAGGGACGGGAGAAGCTCACCGTCGCCGGCGTGGAGGACGTGGAGCGCTTCGATGACCAGTGCATCGTGCTGCGTACCGGCGCGGGCGTGCTGGTGGTCAGCGGAGAGAGCCTGCACATCGGCAAGCTGAGCCTGGATGGCGGCGAGCTGCACGTGGACGGGCGCATCGACGCGCTGACCTATGAGGATGCGCCGGAGGTCCGGGGCGGCGGGCTGTTCAGCCGCCTGTTCGGCTGAGGTGGGGACCGTTGTCTCCGAGCAGCTGCGTTCGTACCTGACCGCAGCTGCCCTGGGCGCGGCGGCCGGGGCCGTCTATGACCTGCTGCGGCTGGTGCGGCTGCGCCGTCGGCGGAACCGGCGGCTGACCCATGGGCTGGACGCAGCGTTTCTGCTGCTGGTCGCTCCGGCCCTGCTGTGGTACGCCCTGCGGGTAGGGCAGGGCGAGCTGCGGCTGATCATGCTGACCGCCATGGGCCTGGGCGCGGCGGTGTATCTGCTGGCGCTCTCGCCGCTGATGCGTCCGCTCTGGGACTTCTGGCTCAGCGCCGCCGCGGGCACAGGCCGGCTGCTGTGGTGGCCGGTGAAAAAATTTACGGCGGCGGCGAAAAAAGTCTTTATTTTCTGTCGGAAGTGCGTTATGATAAGAAAAAAGCACGCTGCGGAAAAGGAGGCGGAACGCCATGCAGAAAGGGCAGACGCACGCAAAGAAGCGCCGGACAAATCCCATATTGCTGCTGGTCCTTCTCGCTCTGGTGGTGTTTTTAGGCGTGGAGCTGATCCGGGTGGGCAAGCGGCTGAACGAGGCCGCGCAGCAGCAGGCCGCGCTGGAGAGACAGCTGCAGCAGCAGACCCAGGAGAACCAGGCACTGGAGTCCGATCTGGCCAAGAAGGATGACGAGGAGTTCATCAAGGACCTGGCCCGCGACCAGCTGGGGCTGGCCGAGGCCGGCGAGCGAATTTTCTACGATGTGAATGACTGAAAAGCAGTCCCCGGCAGCGCCGGGGACTGCTTTCTTCTGCGAAGAATACAGCAAAAGGCTCCGGCGAATGCCGGAGCCTGTGCTTTTTGTGAGGAGAAAATGATATCAGGGAAGAAACGGCGCCGTCTGCTTACGCAGGGGCGAACGCTCCTGATAAGCGATTTACTCTGCGGCCTGAGCAGCCTTCTTGTTGCGGCCCAGAGCGCGGATGCCCTCCACCACCAGATCGATGGCCAGCACCACCAGCAGCACGCCGATGATACCGCGGATGTAGCACCACACCACACCGTCGCCGCCGGCCATGATGCCGGTGATCTGCGCCTTGATGGTGAACGCCAGGGAGGTCAGGGTGACGATCAGCATGAAGAACATGGGGAAGTAGAACATCTTGTTGTTGCGTCCGATCTTGCCCAGCCAGCAGCACACAGCCAGCAGACCCAGAGCAGCCAGCAGCTGGTTGGCAGCGCCGAACAGAGCCCAGATCTTGGCGTAACCGGTCAGGCCCAGGGCCACGCCGGCCACCACGGTGATACCGGTAGCCACATAGGGATTGGTGATCACGCGCTTCCAGCCGGTCAGATCCTCGCGGGTCTTGCCGGGCTCCACGAAGAACTCAGCGAACATATAACGGGCCAGACGGGTAGCGGTATCCACGGAGGTCAGGCAGAAAGCGGACACAGCCAGGATCAGCATGGAGTACACCACGTTGTAGCAGCCGGAGCCGAACACCTTGGAGAACATGGAGGCCAGACCGGTGGCGAACACGACGGTGGGGGTAACGGTGGTGCCGTCAGCATACTGGTTCCAGATGTAGCCGACAGCGCAGACGGAGATCAGAGCCAGAGCGCACTCGATCAGCATACCGCCGTAAGCGATGGGCTTAGCATCCTTCTCCTGATCCAGCTGCTTGGAGGTGGTACCGGAACCAACCAGAGAGTGGAAGCCGGACACAGCACCGCAGGCGATGGTCACGAACAGAGCGGGGAACATATAGCCCAGGGAGGTGCCGGTGGGAGCCAGGGTATCCTTGAAGCCCAGGAAAGCGGGCATATCTACCACAGGATGCGCGCCGATGATACCCACGATGGCCAGGATCATCATGCCGTACAGCAGGAAGGAGCTCAGGTAGTCACGGGGCTGCAGCAGGATCCACACGGGGGTGACGGAGGCTACGCCGATGTACAGACCCACGATGATCATCCACACGGTGTAGCTCAGGTAGATGGGGTGCCAGTTCAGGCCGATGACCATGCAGACCACGATGCCGATGACGCCGATGACCGTGGAAATGCCCAGAGGCGCGTTGCGGCGATAGACAAAGAAGCCGAACAGAATGGCCATCAGGATGAACATGATGGAGATGATAGCGGTGGACGCGTTGGCGGAGGAAGCGGCATAGTCGATCGCGCCGTCAGCGGTGTAGGTGGCCTTGAAGGTGTTGGCCACGATGGAAGCGAAGGCCGCCACCACCAGGATCAGGGTCAGGTAAGCGAAGGTGATGAACAGCTTCTTGGCCTTGGCGCCGATGGCGTCGCCGATGACCTCACCGATGGACTCGCCCTTGTGGCGAATGGAGGCGAACAGGGCGCCGAAGTCATGCACGCCGCCGAAGAAGATACCGCCGATCAGGACCCACAGCATAACGGGGACCCAACCGAACACAGCGGCCTGAATGGGGCCGTTGATGGGGCCGGCACCGGCGATAGAGGAGAAATGGTGACCCATCAGCACGGGAGCCTTGGCAGGACAATAATCCTTGCCATCCTCCATGGTATGGGCAGGAGTCGGACGGGAGTTATCCACGCCCCACTTCTTGGCCAGCCAGCCGCCGTAGAAGATATAACCTACGACCAGGACAGCGCAGCCAATAATAAGGAACAACGCAGCATTCATACAGCTCTCTCCTTTCTGAATAGCGATTTCTTTTGCTTATGAAACAGGCCTCTTTCGAAAACCTGTGCTGCACTATGTCCGCTGGCATTGGTGCTGATCTTTTCCTCAGGCAGCACCACCAGCCCGGTATGAAAGTCCATCCAGCCCCAGTAGGACAACTTGAAGCTCTTGTAGAGCTTGCAGCGCTTCAGTGCCTTGCGGGCGTCTTCGTCGCAGCTGTCACAGACAAACAGCGCGGTGATGTAGGTATACATATGGGTGGAGTTTGGCTGGATGCGGGCCATACCCTGTTCGTAGGCCAGCTTTTCGCACCTTTCATATATCTCCTTCGTCAGATGGGGAACATTGAAGAGGTACACATATTCAAAGCTGTTGGCCTGCCAGAGCTTGGCCTTTTTGGAGAGCACGTACTTCTCGGCGGTGGCGTAGAAATCCATCGTGGCGGCCAAGGCGTGCTCGTTCTCTTCGCAGCGGGTCACATCATAGCTGCCGGCGTACACATCGCACAGACGGTCGACGGCTTCCTGTCGGGTCATAGCGGCTCCTCCCTTTTCATAACGATTTCTTAGCATTCAGGACGTGGTTCATCGTTCCTTTCGCGATTAAAACTGCGAAATATTTATACCGGAAAAGTTGCATTTCCTGTATTTTAGCAAACAAACACGCCCGCCCACTAATAACATCATTACTATACGCCGGTGTTTTTCAACTTTCAAGCTGCAAAATGAACAATTTTTGAACATTAAGTTTGTATAAATTTTTGGTTGATTTGTGCAAAAAAATGTGGTAATCTGAAAACGTTACCAACACTTGCCGTTTTTTTCGCTTTACGAGGCGCTGTCCCGCCTGTAAGAACGGTTTGCGCCGGTTTTGTTTTTTATCAGCGGACAAATTGGAAACGTTGCCGCCTTCACATCCGCAATTTCCTGAAAAGGTAAGAAAAAACACCATCCCGGAGGATGGTGTTTTGTGATTTTTTCGGTTACTGTCACCCCAGGTGGCGCTCGAAATTGCCGCCGGCATGGACGCCCTCCTGCACGATGTAGAAGGCATCCGGGTCCACCCGGCGCAGAACATCCTGCAGGGTGTCGATCTCATACTTGGACAGGCAGACGCAGAGCACCTGCACCTCGTCGCCGGTCCAGCCGCCCCGGCCCGTCCAGCTGGTAACGCCCCGGTCCAACTGCTCCATGATGTAGCGGGGCAGCTGGGGGTCGTTCTTCTTGGTGAAGATCAGCAGCTGGACCGTAATATTTTGCCGGTGGATGCGGTCCAGAAACAGGCTGCTCAGCACATTATATATAGCGGAGTAGATCGCGGTGGTGGCGTCGAACAGGAAGAAGCACAGGGTGTACAGCAGCGCGTTGAAGGAAATGGAGAACCGGCCCACGGTGAAGCGGCTCCCCTTCTTGCTGAGATACAGCCCCAGGATGTCCAGGCCGCCGGTGGAGCAGCCGCAGGTCAGCACCAATCCAGAGGCAAAGCCCGCCAGGATGCCGCCCACCATGCAGCTGGTGAGGAGGTCCGGAATGACCGGCGTGGACGGCGAGGGGATGACCGCCAGAAAGACAGAGTTGCAGACGGTGCAGATCGCCGCCTTCCAGAAAAACTCCCGGCCCAGGGCCTTGTAGGCCAGCAGGAACAAGGGAATGTTCACGAAAAAATACAGTACACCGGCCAGGTCGAAGGGCAGGGAGAGAGACAGCTCCCGCTGCAGAAGGGTACGGATCACCTGGCACAGGCCGTAGGCCCCGCCGCCGTAGAGGCCCTGAGGCACGATGAACACGTTGATGGCCACGCTGAGCAGCAGGCCGCCCAGCAGACCGCCGATCAGGCGCAGGCTCTTGTTGTGCATAAGCTTCTGATACATGGAGCGATACTCCTTTTCTTCAATGGTAATGTCAGTAATACCGGCAGGATACGTAGGTAGTACGTATATGGCACGTGTACGGTATGTATATAGTATGTGGCGGAACGGGAAATGTCAAGCACTTCCCGTTCCGCCGCGGATCAAAAGCTATATCGCAGGCAGCGCTCCAGTCTGCGGAGCGCCCGGTGCAGTGAACGGGACACCGTGGACTTGTTGACGCCCAGCACCGCCGCGATCTGGGTCACGTTCATATCCCTCTCCATGTACAGCGCCAGGACCTCCCGCTGGCGGGGCGTCAGCTCCGCCGCCACAGCCTTGGGCAGGTTCCGCAGCAGCCGACGGCGGCGTTCGCTGTTGTCCCCGGCCTGGGTGTGGAGCCAGAACTCAAGCCCCGCCCGATCCATGGGGTCATATACGGTACTCGCCATAGCCGCAGAAGCTCCTGTCGTAGTAGCGGGCCGTCAGTTGGGTCAGGCGGCGGCACTGCTCCAGCATGGGCCGCAGCTCCGCGATCCGGCGGCGCAGACGCCGGGCCTCCTCCTGATCGCCGGTGGTACGCAGGGCCAGGCGCAGCTGCGCCAGCCGCCCGGCCACCAGCGCGGCGCTGGCGTCGTACTGTACGGAAAGTTGTGATAATGTCATATGCGATCCCCCTCTTTCGTTGTTCTGCATGGTTCTTTTGTGAAAGCTGTATAACTTTAAAGCGATAAATTTTCTGTTTCCTGATAAACTTTCTTGTTGACATTGAGGGAAAGCTCTGGTATAATACGGTTCGCTGGTGAGATGCTGGTGTAGCTCAGCTGGTAGAGCAGCTGATTTGTAATCAGCAGGTCGGGGGTTCGAATCCGTCCACCAGCTCCAATTGAATACCCGTATATTTGGGGGATTTCCCGAGTGGCCAAAGGGGACAGACTGTAAATCTGCTGGCAATGCCTTCGGTGGTTCGAATCCACCATCCCCCACCAAAAATACCGATCAGCCCTTCAGGCGGTCGGTATTTTTATTGTCAACGCCGCGGTATCTATCATGTGCACGCCCCGAGAGAAGCGGCCCAGCCCGCCGCAAAAGAGCACGCTCCGGCGTGCTCTTTTCGTTTTTTGCCGCCCCCTCTGCCGCCGTTTGTATCCACCTCCTCCACGCCACAGCATTCTTGTGACAACCCCCTTTCAAAACCAAGAAACTTGTTGACGAGGCTACTGTATCACAAGAAACTTGTGATGTCAAGTCAAAAATCACAAGTTTCTTGTGATTATCCCTTGACAAAACCAAAAATCCAGCGTAGTATACTGTCAAAAGCAGTCTGTATTTGTCGAGGAGGTGCGCGGCGTGTCTTTTGGTGAGCAAATGCGGCGGCGGCGGGAGGAGCTGGGGCTGACCCGGCAGGCGCTGGCTGACCGGCTGGGGGTGTCCGTATCCGCCGTGGGCAACTACGAAACGGGCATCAGCGCCCCCAAGGAGGAGGTGCTCCTGCGGCTGTTTGACGCGCTGGAGGCCGAGCCCAACTATCTGTACCGGGGCAGCTACCGCGCCGCCTCCGGCGGCCACAGTGACGAGGAGCGCCGTCTGCTGGCCAAATACCGGGATCTGCCCCTGTCCGGGCGCCAGACCGTCCACACGCTGGTGGACGCGCTGACCGAAATGACTGACGACCTGCGCGCCGCCGCCCCCACCGCCGAGAGGCGGGTCATCCCGCTGTACACCTCCCCCGCCGCCGCGGGCTTTGCCGCCCCGGTGTTCGGCGAGGACTACGAGCTGATACCGGTCACCGGCGACGTACCGCCCGGCGCGGAGCTGGCCGTGCGGATACAGGGCGACTCCATGGCGCCGGTCATCGCCGACGGCGCCGTGGTCTACGTGAACCATGACCCGGTGCAAAGCGGCGACGTGGGCATCTTCTGCGTGGACGGCGATATGCTGTGCAAGCAGTACTACCGGGACCCGCTGGGTATGGTATACCTGTTCTCCCTGAACCGGAAGCGCGCGGATATGGACGTGATATTCCACCGGGGCAGCGGCCGCAGCCTGACCTGCTTCGGCCGGGTGATGCTCCACGCCCAGCCCCTCCCGGAGGGACATATATAACGAAGCAGCCCGCCTCTTTCGAGGCGGGCTGCTTTTTCGCGGTCACAATATAAATCCTCCGTCGCAGGTGAGCACCTGCCCGGTGATGAACGACGCCTTTTCGTCCGCCAGGAAGCTGACAGCGGCGGCGATGTCCTCCGGCGTGCCCAGACGGCCCAGCGGCGTCTCCTGCGCCAGCTGGGGGAGTACCTCCGGCGGCAGAGCGTCCAGCATATCGGTCTTAATGACACCCGGCGCCACGCAGTTGACCCGAATGCCCGTGGGCGCCAGCTCCGACGCCAGGGAACGGGTCAGCGCGATCAGCGCGCCCTTGGTGGCAGAGTACGTCACCTCGCAGCTGGCACCCCGCAGGCCCCAGATGGAGGACACGTTGACGATGCACCCGGCGTGTTCGCGGAGCATATGGGGCAGCACCGCCTGTATGGTATGGAACGCCCCGTCCACGTTCACGGCGAAATAGCGGTGCCACAGGGCGTCGGTGATGTCCTGGAACAGCGCCTGTCCCGCCACGCCCGCGTTGTTCACCAGCAGCGCCACGGGGCCGAGCTCGCCCTCCACCCGCCGCACCATCTCGTTCACCTGCACCCGGTGCGCCACGTCCGCCTGCACGGCCATGGCGCGGCCGCCGGCGGCGCTGATCTCCGCCACCAGCGACATGGCACAGTCCTGCCGTTCCCGGTAGTTGACGCACACGGCGTAGCCCTCGGCGGCCAAGCGACGGGCCACCGCCCGTCCGATGCCCCGGGATGAGCCGGTCACCAGCGCGATCTTTTCCATGGGATCATCCCCTTTTCACAGTCTTTCCCCGTAAGTATAGCAAATTTCCGCGGGAAAGGCAAGAAAAGTGTTGACAAACCGGGACTGATAGGGTAATATACTATCGTTGTCTGCGCGGTTAGCTCAGCTGGTAGAGCACATGCTTGACGTGCATGGGGTCACAGGTTCGAGTCCTGTACCGCGCACCACCCGAAAACCTTGGAATCACAATGGTTCCGAGGTTTTTTCTTTTGCATTTTGCGGGTTTAGCCTTATTTTTAGCCTTATGAAGTCACCCGACAGAAACGGATTGAATAAACTGCTCCATACGCTGTGCGCTATCCTGTTTCATCTTCTTCGTGACGTGCCCGTAAACATCTAACGTAAATGCAGCGGTTGCGTGTCCAAGATTTTCCTGCACGGTTTTAATGTCGTCACCGCTTTTGATACAGGCAACTGCGTATGTGTGTCGCAGGTCGTGAAAGCGGGTGGATGGCGCACCGATTTTCTTTACGATCCGCTTGAAGCAGTCGTACACCGTGCGATAGGATAGGTATCCGCCTGTTTGGTTGCAAAAGACAAGACCATTCTCCTGCCAGGCATCGCCTGTTTCCAGCCTCATACCGTTTTGCTTCAGCTTCTGAAGGCGAAACAGAAACACCACCGAGGGAGCCAGAGAGATACTACGGGCGCGGTCGTTCTTCGGTGGAGAGAAGTAATATTGACCGCCTTTTTTCTGTTCTTTGCGGAGCTGGCGTTTTACTGTAAGGATTCCGTTTTCAAGGTCAATGTGTTCCCAGCCAAGGCCAAGTATCTCGCCCTCCCGCAATCCGGTAAACAGCGCAATTTTATAAAGGTTTTCGTGGGGGTTCCCCTGTACCTCTTTCAGAAATGCAGTGACTTGATCTTCCTCCAGCGGGTGCATCTCCTTTTTGATGACACGAGGAAGTGTACAGGCATCCGTCGGATTGACGCGCAGATAACCGATCAGCACCGCTTGCTGCATGGCCTTGTGAAAAACACCGTGAATGTTCTTCACCGTCTTTGCCGAAAGGGGGTTGACTGCTGGGTCGGTCGGAGAGACAAGCTGATTGTAAAAGTGCTGTACCGTATGGGCATTCAGGGCCTCCAGCTTGATGTTCCCAAGATGCGGCGCAATATACAATTCCACATTTTTCTTGTAGAGATACGCCGTAGACGATTTCACCCCGCCAAGATAGTCCTGTGTCCAGATGTCCAGCCATTCTCCTACCGTCAGCTTGCAGGGGGCTTTGTAGGTGCCATCGTCCAGCGACGCCGTGATCTGGCGCAGCTTCTGCGCCACTTCCTTCTGCGTCTTTCCAGTGATGCTGCGCTGGATCTGCTTGCCCGTGCCGGGGTCGAAGCCCTCTGTGTAGCGGCCTTGCCAATAGGTATAGGTTTTTCCGTTCCGTGTTGTTGTGATTTTTCTGATAGAACCGGCACCGCCGGCTCCTTTTCCTGCTTTTGTACGCGGCATATACGCTCCTTTCCGCCGCGCGGAATGTACCATCTCCATGATATATCCCGCACGGCTGTTGTGCAAGTTTTATTTCCGCGACGAAGAACTTTACTTCCGCAGGAACTCCAGCAGAGCCTCCCGCGGAATACGAATCTGCCTGCCGATACGGACGCTTCGTATCTGTCCGCTGCGGATCAGCTCATAGGCGGTGTTGCGTCCGATGCCGAGAATGGGCATCAAGTCCTCTACCCGCAGGGTCATGGGCAACTCATGCAGGTCACGGTACTTATTCTCCACGGACAGAACCTCCCTTCACGGACGCCAGATAGATGTCCGTCACGTCCGGACGCTCGTGTCCCAGCAGGCGGGACACAGTGAAATGGGCGTCCAAGGGTGTCATGCCGCCATCGACGAGGGAAGTGTACTTTTCGGCGGCGTAGGTGTGCCGCAGTCCATGGAAGGTAATGCGTCTGTTCGGTGCGGCGGGGTCACAGATGGCATCACGGTGGCGGAGGATGAACTGCTGCATGCCGCTGATAGCCCGGTCGGTGGGTACGCCATCCGGCACCAGCAGCTTGTGGCCGCGTTCCGTTTTCTCCAGCAGCCGTTGCAGCATCATCGTGATACGGTCGTCCTCAATGGGGACGATACGCACCTTACCGCCCTTGCCTTTCACGGTGAGGGCATTCTCACGCAGTGCTTGTTCCGCTGCGGCGGTGTCCATGCGGAAGCACTCGTGGATACGCAGGCCGGCGTAACGAGCCAGATACAGGGCGAGGATGTAGTCCTCCCGCTCCTCCGCCATGGCGCGGCCAATCAGCTTGCCAAACTCCGAATTTGTCCATGTACGATCCTGCTGCCCGAAGCGGCGGCGTTCCAAGGCAACGCCCAGATCTTCATTGCCCGGCAGCGCATAACGAGGCTGAGACATCTTATCGTGGAAAAAGCGGATGGCGGAGAGGTCGGTCTTGATGGTGCTGGCCGACTTGCCCTGCTCCTGCAAATAGAGGACGTAGCTCACCAAATGCTTGCCGCTGATGTTCTCCAGCTTTTGCAGATGGTAGTGGACAGCGAGGTAGGCGCAGAAACGCTTGACCGCCTCATAGTAGCGATCTTTCGTGCGAAAGCTGCCCTGCCGGTTGTGCCGCGCCAGCTTGTCCAACTGGGTAACGAGAGTGTGGTAAATACCTTTCGTGGTCATATAAAGAAATCTCCTTGTAATCGTAGTCGTGTTCAGATGGACGCACTTTACCCGTTGGCAAGGAGGGTCGTTTCCGGCGTATCTCCGCAAAACTGATAGACTTCCGCAGGCGGAAAGCCTTGGTATTGCGTGCTTTTCGCGGCTTGTCTGTATGTCTGTCTCTCTTTACTTGTGCCAGGTCAGTACGCTGCCACATGGGACAAATGTGCCCTGCTCCAATGGAGCGGTGGCGGACACCATGCCGCTGAACTCGGCTGCGGAAGGCTCCGCCGGTGTCCTGTGATCCGCCCGGCGACGGATCGATGGATACGCGATACCCCGTATGACCGGTGCCGCACTCTGACTGCGGCATACAGAGCGGGAGCTTGCCTCTCCCTTGACGATTTTCCTGCCGTATCGTCCTGACGGCTTTTTACAAAACTTCTTTTCCTGATCTGCGCCGAAGCGATTTCGGCGCTCTTTCTTTTTCTGCGGTATCGCGGCGGTGGCAAGTGCCGCGACAAAATAGTAAGCAAAAACGCAGGAAGAATCTTCCTGCCGTTTCGGCTTCATACGATCCTTCCTGCGTTTGCAGTATTGTTCAATTCTGATGACCGCCCGGTTTTTCCGGAGGGGTCATTTTGACATACTTCGGGTTCTTAATCAGAGCGAAAAGCTGTTGATAATGCTTTCCACCCGTGCCTGCTCTGCCTCGACCTAAATGCTTGATGCCTTAAGTACGGGCAAATCATAGCACGGCGGCAGGTCGGCGTACAGGTGGAAAATGCCGCGAGAAAACCTCTCGCAGCATAGTCATTGAAATATAAGGGCGCAGTGGCCCTGATCTCAAACGGGAGCATGGTGCTCCTCAAGTACAAACTTAACAACATGTGCGATGCAGATAATAGACCTGCAAATGGTGCACAAAGAACTGAATACTTCTTATATACCACAATATATTGTGGTTGTCAATGCCAAGCATCTAAATATAGCGTAAAAAGAGAACGTAGCCAAAAACGTAATACGCATTATCTCCGTATTAAATGCGTATTACAGGCACATCACGAAAATAATGCGTATTATGTGCGTATTAAAAGTGCGTTGTGGTATAGCGCAGCGGCTGGACAGGCATTGTCCTTTCCAACAAAAAAGTTCCGCCGGTGCAGTCGCACCGGCGGAACTTTTATCAATATCAGCAGAGTGACACGGGCTGTCCACCCTCTGCGGTATACTCGACAGCAGAAACGACAAGGAGGGCAAACTCATGGATCAATGCGAGGAAATGCGGGCGCAGTTCGACCGCTTCTGCGATGGGCAGCTGGCGGACTCCGGCACAACACAGATACAGGCCATCAGCAACTTACAGATGAAGAACATCCGCAAGTATTTTGTGCCGGGAATATACAGCTTCGACATCGTCGGTTTTCTGGATACCACGCTCCTCAAGACCGGCAAGGAGGGGTATCTGTTCACCGTGGACGGCGTGTACTACAAGGAGTTTCTGGAAAAGCCGGGACACTTCCGCTACAACGACGTGGCAAAGACCGCGATCATCCTGCCGAAGCCCAAGGACAACGAAAGCACACTGGAGATCAGATTCCAAAATGGCCGCTGGGTGCGTCTGGTTGGTTACTTGCTGTACAAGACCGGCGCGAAGCAGCTGCTGGACGGCCTGTGCGAGATCGCGGCGCGATACCCCGGCGAAGACGATGAGGACGAGGACGAGGAGTAAGCTACACCCCCTTGTGCCATTTTATGGAAATTGTATATATTATGCGACATAACGGTGGATAATTTGGTAAAATCTGCTGACACGGCGCAGATGTTGTGGTATACTGTGGTCGAATAAAAACGTCACTCGTCGAATTGCAGGAACTTGTAGGGCGGCACGTCCAGTGCGGCGGCAATGTCAAACAGCGTGTCCAGCGACACCGCCTTGTTGATGTTGGGCGCTTCCACATGGCCGATGAAGGCCGGACTCAGCTCCAGCCGCTCCGCCAGCTGCTCCTGCGTCAGACCACGCAGCTTGCGGTAGTAGGCGATCTTCAGCCCGATCTGACGATATTTGTCCGCATAGACCTCTTTCATGTGCATCATCTCCCGCCTCTATGGTAGCGAAAAAAGACAATAATTGACATGAGCTTTCGGATATAGTATTATATTTTACAGATATAATTATGTGTTTGGCGGTGCATGAGAAACGGAGGAAATATGGAACAGCGATCCGAGCTGAAATCGGCGCGTCTATTGGAGATATACACCCGCTTGGAACAGGGACGCACCCTGAAAAAAGCAGATCTGGCGCAGGAATTTCACGTCACGCAGCGGAGCATTCAGCGTGACGTAGAGGACTTGCGCTGTTTTCTTGCCGAGCGCCACCTGGAGCGGGAGGTCATCTACGACGGCAAGCAGCGGGGCTACCGCATGGTGTCCGGCAACCCGCGGGGGCTGACCAACAGCGAGATTTTAGCGGTGTGCAAGATTTTGTTGGAGAGCCGCTCCCTGCCCGCCAGGGACATGGGCGGCATACTGGACAAGCTCATCGACTGCGCCGTGCCGCAGGAGAGCCAGAAGGCCGTGCGGGAGCTGGTGGCCAACGAGAAGCTGCACTACATCCCGCCCCACCACGGCCAGAGTGTGCTGGGCGACCTGTGGGAGCTGGGGCAGGCCATCCGCAATCAGCAGGTCATTGAGATCGGGTACGAACGCATGAAAGAACCCAAGCTGGTGCAGCGCCGGGTACAGCCGGTGGGCATCATGTTCTCCGAGTATTACTTCTATCTGACGGCGTTTTTGGAGGACAAGACGGACTTCGACAACCCCGACGACCTGTTCCCGACGATCTACCGCATCGACCGCATCCGGTCGGTGAAGGTGCTGAATGAGCATTTCCGCGTGCCGTATGCCAAGCGGTTTGAGGAGGGCGAGTTCCGCAAGCGCGTCCAGTTTATGTACGGCGGGCGGCTGGAGCACATCCGCTTCCGCTACACCGGCCCGTCGCTGGAGGCGGTGCTGGACAGGCTCCCCACGGCGCAGGTGCTCTCCGAGGATGCCAACGGCTGGCTCATCTCCGCGGAGGTGTTCGGCAAAGGGATAGAGATGTGGCTGAGAAGCCAGGGGGATTTTATAGAGATAATGGAGTGAGAATTTGAAGGGAGATAGAGACATGAGCGAGGAAATCTTGAAAGTCCGGTGCATCGAAGATGGAGAACCATTTGAGGTGGAGTACAGCGTTCTGTCCCCGGAGGATTTTCTGCCGCCGAACGGTGATCCGCGGCGTGGAGAGATCATACGGGGACTGAAAGAGGCTGATGCAAAGACCGACGCGCTGGAACAGCGTATCAATAAAATTAACAGCGAGTTGGAAAAGTATACCAATACCGCGGACAAGCTGGACTATACGGTGGCGGTGGCCAGCGGCGTGATAACGGGTATGATCGATCTGTTGGTTGTAGGAAAGTGGGACTTTGAAAAGGCAAAGGCTGCCAGCAATCAGGATGTAAACAACAAGGTTGTGGCGTTCGCAAAAAAAGACCCGGAGTATGTTCCGTGGTGCAGAGGCACGGCGCACGGCAAAAAAATACGAAATCCAGACAGATTGGACAGCGCGATAGAATTCCTTGAACATAAATATCCTTTGCCCGGCGATGGGAAATATTCCAAAGGGAGTACATCCATAGGGGCGGGGTCACACAGATTGGATGACTTTTGCCACCACCCGACGCTTGTGGGACTGATTTGCTGCGTAATCGTGCAATTTACAGGAAGTACGATCTACTGTAATAGTAAGAATGAAATCATTCAGCTACCAGTGCAAGTGAATAAGTACGGCAAATTTGTAGGCGACAGCCCGATAGCAAAGGTGTTTGCCGGAGTTGTAAATTGGTGCCTGAACGCGGCTGGGGTCATCGCAGATCAAGAGGCTGGGCCCATCGCAAATCAAGTGGCTGGGGCCATCGCAAATCAAAAGGGACACCTTATGAGCGATATAGCCACGAGTGCCGGAATTCCCGGGCCGGTGATGTCGATGCTCAAGGAACTATCTGTGCTGTTCGGGAATAAAGACTTCAGCGAAGGACTGAGACGCGCGTACCAAAATGGTATTGGCTCGGGGAAAAAACAGGTTGATTTAGGCATTTTCAATGAGCTGTTCAGCGGTGCATCCAGCAAACTTGATGGGCGCACGGAGGCCGCGGTAGCGCATGAGCTGAAACGGCAGGCTGTGCCAGTAATCATTAACGAAGTTCTTGTCCGCGGCTTCTACTTTGTCCGCCGGCTGGTGATGCAGTATAAGGAAAACAGCGGTTGGGATGGCATCGACTGGCACAAAGTGATCCCCTTCAACAACCGCACTATTGTCCGCATGATGACCATCGCTTCCGGCACGTTTACCGCCATCGATATGGCGGGCGCAGCCATTCAGGGTGCGGCCAAGTCCGGCGGCAATGCGGCGCTGTTCGCCAAGGAGTTCCTGTTGAACGTCAACTTTGTGGGTGTCGGTCGCTTTGTGATCGCCGTGGGCGCGGATATGGCCATGGGCGTAAAGGCAGGGAAACTCAAGGAAGAGCGCCTGCATCTGTATATGGAGATGATGCACTGGACCAATACCAAGGTGTTTTACACGCAGGCAAATATGTGGCTTGACGCGGAGGGGGCGCAGGAGGCCATTATCGCCGCGTATCAGTCTATGGAGATTGCCTATGCCGCCTTTGCCGATTATCTGATAAACGCCCAGAGAATGTTGGACAGCGTTGATGTAGTGGGAATGGATAAGTATAATCCGGGACTACGGAAAAGACTGCTGGCAATTTTAGAAGAATAGAAAAGGAGAGCAAGAGAATGAAAAACAGCACGGTAAGTACCATCGCGGCACAGAAAACACTCGACGCAGATCAGATGATCATTGATGCAAGCAAGATTCCAGGCCTTGTTGACGAGCAAATTAAGAAACTAAAAGCGCTTGATGAGAAAGTCCAGGATGTTTTGGCTAATGCCAAAGATGCAAAGGACAGTGCCGATCGGGCTCGGAGTTGCAAAAAGAGCGGTGTTCTTGGCATAGCCAGGGCGGACGCACTGGAAACAATTTCGGATGCAGTTAAAGCATTAGGAGACGCAAATGAGAGCAATGCTCAGGGGCTTTCGGAGGTGTTCGGATTTATGCAGTCCCTGGCGGAGATTAGCAAAGGCTTGTTCGGCTTAGCATCCATGAGCATGGTTGCGCATAATACAGTAGTCCAACAATTGGAGTTGAAGATGCGGGGAGCATCGGGAGAAGAGTTGTCGGAGTTGGCTCAAAACGAACTTGAGCGCACGATCAGCATTCTGAAAAATCAAGGCAATGTCCTTGCGGAACAGGATAAACAGAAGAAGCGGCTGGAAGCGATGCAGCTGCGGCTGAACGCACTTTCAAACGAGGGTGAGCAGCACGATGTCAGGCTTGATGCAGGAGAAAAGAAAGATGCCGAGCATGACGATAGACTTAACGCTGGAGAGCAAAAGGACGCGGAGCATGACCGACGCTTGGATGAGGGCGAGCAGCATGACGCCCAGCAGGACGAACTGATTGCCGAAAACAAGGAGCATGACGCCCGACAGGATCAACAGATTGCGGAGAATATGGAACAGGATGCTCGTCAAGATCAGCAGCTTGCCCAGCACGCGGAAAAGGACGCGGAGCATGACCGCCTGATTGCAGAACTGCGGGAAGAAAACCAAGTGCTTCGCGCAAATATAGATGACCTTCGCGGCTTGGTGGAGAAGAAGGCAGGTAAGGAGCTGTCCAACGCATCGATTGCCATTTCCATAATCGCACTGATTCTGGCAGGTATACAATTTTTCCTGTGATAAACGAAAGGGAGGGAGCTTCACGCTCCCTCCCCTTGTCCCCCTATATTCACCTTTCCCCCTCGAACATCATCCTCCCCACGCAATCCCCCTTGCGCGGCAGGTACTGGATGTGCTTCATGCTCTCGATGTAGTGCGCCGGGACGCGCAGCTGCTTACGCAGATAGTTCTCGACCGGCTTCGGCATTCCCCGCGTGGCGTACTTGCCCTTGCGCACGTCCTCTGAGATCGCCCACGGCAGGCCGTTCTCCCGCCGCTGCTTGGGCGGCGTGTGCTGCCGCAGCAGATCGTACACGTCCTCCCGGAACGTGAGGACATCCTCAAATGCCATACGCCCCCGCTCCACAGCATCCCGCTCCACGCCCGTCCATGCGTCAGAGGCCAGCCGCAATCCCATGCCCTTGATGCGCCGGTACGCCGTGTGCAGCGGCGGCACATCGGACGGCAGCGGATTGAGCCGGGCGGTGGGGTACAGAACGCGCACCTCGAACATACCCTGTACGCCCTCTGGCAGCGTGAGCCGCAGCCCCATGACCTCCGCATCGCTGTACGGCTCGGTATCGGTCTGGCAGTCCCGCTGCGCCCAGTAGTCCCGCAGCCACGCGCACACCGGCGCGAACCGCTCCTGCGGCACTTGCAGGGACACCACGCTTTCGCCGATCAGCGACCGGCTTCGCAGATTATGACCGTCCGCCGCCATCGGCGCACCGCATTCGGGGCAGACAAGGTCGGGCAAGTCCCATCCGTCATCCGCGTGGGCATCGAAGCTCAGGCGGTGGCAGTTGGGGCAGTGGTAGTGAGGCGGCAGCGGGTTTACCGGCGTCGCACCCAACAGGTGTGCCAGCAGCGAGTTGTTGGTGCAGCCCAGCACCAGCACGTTTTCCCCGCCGAATGCCCGCCGCAGCGCCGCCGTGCAGTGCCACATGGGCAGCAGCGGTCCGCCCCGCGTCAGCCGCTGCTCCTCCAGCAGCCGCCCGTAGACGGGGAACGCCCCCGCGCCGTAATGCTCCTCCGTCAGCCGTAGCAGAAAATCCTTCGTCATCATACGCCCTCCTTGTCCGTTGTGGTAAAAGCCAGTATAGCAGACCGCACGGACAGGGAGTGTCACAGTAGTAAAGATCATGCTAATGTTTGCCGGAAAATCTATTGGTACATTCCGCGTAGCCATAAAATTTAGCCTTATTTTTAGCCTTATGACAATAAATTGGGGTAATTCAATTTAACGCTGCCTAACACGAACCGCCTTGACTGTGGCTTTGTCTTCAGCACTTTTTGAGATCAACCGGCATGGGTTAATACGGTGTCGGGTCAATTCGAGTCCTGTACCGCGCACCACAAAAACCTCGGAACCACAAGGGTTCCGAGGTTTTTTGCTTTGCAAATTTTGAATTCGAGTCAGTGACGCACGCCAAAAAAGCCCCGGGGCCGAAAAGGTCCCGGGGCTTTTGGAGCACAGGAAGCGTTGTGAAATGGCAGCGGTTCGTCCGAGACGCAGCGGCGCTTATCCGTCGCTCCGCACAGGCGGAAGGACCCGGAAATCGCTGCGGCGCTCCGGCATGGCGTCGCCGTACTGCTTGAAGTAGTCCAGGATCAGATCGGACATCTCCGTGCCGATCTCCCGCACCACGGGGCAGCCCACATAGCAGTCATACCCGCCGGTGCCGCTGGCGCGGTAGCTGTTCAGGCAGATGGTGAACACATCGGTATCCGCCACGGGCTTTCCCTGCACGGTCATGGCAGCGACCCGCTGCCCCACCGGGCGGGAAATGTCATAGGTGTAGGACACGCCCATGTAGTAGTCATAGTTGTAATGCTCCACCTTCGGCTCCAGGAAGCAGTCCGACACCCGCAGGGTGCCGTCGTCGTTCCGGGTAAAGTACGCCGCGCTGCGCTCCATCGCCTGCCGCAGAACAGCGCCGGTGATCTCCAGCACCGACAGCGTGTTGGTGTAGGGGTAGGCGATCAGCAGATCGCGCCGCCGCACCACCCGCGGGAGCCCCGCCGCGTCGTTGGCCAGGCTGGAGGCGGACAGCTGCGCGCCGCTGGCCCAGAGCTGCACCGCGTTGAACAGATCGGGGAGGCCGCTGCCTCCGGCCGCCATGTGCAGCGGCGTGTCCGGCATCAGAGGCTGCGGCAGATGGCCCACCACCTGATCCAGCCAGTCCTGGGCGCCGCGCTCCATGCCGGCGAACTCGTCCAGCCACTCCCGGCGGCATGCGCCGGATGCGGGGATCGTCTCGCTGGTGAAGCGCTTGCCCGTTTCGGATATGGCCGCCTCGATGTGCAGGAATTCCTGTCCCCGGTCGGTGGGCTGCACCACGAAAGTACCGCACAGCGTCTGCCCGTGGACGGTCATGTGCTGGTGCCCTGTCAGCAGAAGGTCAAAGTCCAGCTCCTGGCACAGGCGGTAGGCCACGTTCTCGTGGGTGGTGGACAGCACGCGGCCGGTGGCCAGATCTCTCTCGAAGCCGCCGTGATAAATGCACAGCGTCACATCCACCCGGCCCCGCAGGGATTCCAGCGCCGCACGCGCGGCGGGGATAGGGTCGCTGATAGTGATGCCGGACAGGTGCTCCGGCTTCTCCCAGATGTTCACGTAGTCGGTGACGATGCCCACGATGCCGATCCGCAGGCCGTTCTCCAGCGTGTGGATGCGGGCAGGGAAGCGCACGCGGGCGCCGTCCCAGCGGACATTCTCGCAGACGCAGCGGGCGTGCAGAGCGTTGAGATAGCTGTCCAGATAGTCCATGCCGTAGTTGAAGTCGTGGTTGCCCAGGGTCACATAGTCGTAGCCGCAGCGGTTCATTATCTCGGCGAACCGGCTGGCGTCGCCCAATGTGTCATGGCAGTAGGCACCCAGCGGCGAGCCCTGCAGGATATCGCCGCCGTCGATGACCAGCGTGTTCCCGTCCTTATGAAATTGGCTGGCACACTTGAACAGACCGATATTCCTCTCCTGCCGGCTGCGGTAGTCGGTGGGATAGATATAACCATGGAGGTCAGAGGTGAAGTAGATGGTAAAGCGTTTTGTGTCCATCGGCTCACCCCCGTGCCAGCTTGATACGGATCCGGGAGGATATCCACTCGATGATCAGCACCAGCACGATCAGGCCCAGCAGGATCGCGCCCACCTCGTTCCAGCGATAGGCGCTCATGGCGAAGATCAGCGGCGCGCCGATACCGCCCGCGCCCACCAGGCCCAGCACCGTGGCGTCGCGCAGGTTCATGTCGAAGCGGTAGATGATGGTGGAGGTGAAATCCGCCGTCAGCTGCGGCAGAATGCCGTAGCGGATCTTCTGGAACGTGGTGCAGCCCGCGGCGTCCAACGACTCCAGGATGCGCTTGTCCAGGTCCTCGATGCTCTCGATAAACATCTTGGACACCATGCCGATGGAGCACAGGGACATGGTCAGCAGGCCCGCGAAGGGACCGGGGCCGGTGACGCGGATGAACATCAGGCCGTAGACAAAGGCGGGAACGGTGCGGATAGCGGCGATCAGAATGCGTCCCAGCAGCGCCAGCGGCTTGGGGACCAGATTGCTGGCGGAGATAAACGACAGGGGCAGCGAGATCACCGCGCCCACGATGGTGCCCAGAAAGGCGATGCAGAACGTCTCCAGCAGCAGATAAGGCACACCGTTGGTGCCCAGTGTAAACAGCAGCTTGGCGGAGGGATGGAAGATACCGGAGATGATATTCCCGGCTACCTCCAGCCCGTTGCTGGTGGGGTTGCTGGTCTGTACGGCCGTGCCGGACCACGCCAGCAGGCAGGCCACGATGAAGGCCGCCAGCAGCTGCCACAGCCACGTTTTCGGCGCGGAGGCGCAGGCTTTTTGAATTCTCTGTTCCATACGGCCCTCCTTACGTCAGTTTTTTACGCAGGGCGTGGCTGATCGCCTCGATGACCATAACGGCCACAAACAGAACGATCAGGATCATGCCAAGGCTGTCGTACTCACGCCAGCCGATCTTTTCATTCATAATAAGGCCCAGTCCGCCTGCGCCCACGTAGCCCAGAATGGAGGCGTAGCGCACGTTGCCCTCCAGGCAGAACAGGGATACGGACAGATAGGTGGGCAGCACCTGGGGAAACACCGCCGTGGTAAAGGCCTGCAGCCGGGTGGCGCCCAGCGCCTCCATGGCCTCATAGGGTCCCATATCCACCGTCTCGATGATCTCGAAGAGCTGCTTGCCCACATAGGCGAAGGTAAACACCGCGATGGCGCAGGTGCCCGCCATGGTGCCCAGGCCGAAGATGTAGGTGGCGATCAGGGCGCACACCAGCGTGGGCAGTGTCCGCACAAGGCTGAGAAACAGCCGGACGATGAACACCACCACGCGGTTGGTGACGATGTTGCTGGCGGCGGCTACGGCAAAGGGGATCGCCAGCACCGCGCCGATGAACGAACCCAGGAAGGACATCTTGATGGTGTCCCACAGGGGCTGCCAGATCTTGCTCAGATACCCCGTGTTGGGCGGGAACATGGCCGCGAGGATATCGAAAAACTTGCTGCCCTTCTTCACCAACACCCCGAAATCGAAGCCGGTGATGTGCACAGACAGCGCGCCCAGCGCCAGCACGATCAGAATGACCAGCGGCGCGCGGCTGCGTTTTTCCTCCACCACCGCGCCGTTGGGCAGCGTATAGCGGCGGGGCTTGAACAGACGGTCGTACAGGCTCATGCGTCTGCCTCCGTCTCGCTGTCGTCACCGTAGATGGCGTCCAGCACCGACTGGTCCACATTGGCGGAGGGCCCGTCATAGACGATCTTGCCGGCGCGGATGCCGATAATGCGGTCGGCGTACTCCAGCGCCAGCTCCACATGGTGGATGTTCAGCAGGATGGAGATGCCCATCTCCTCATTGATGCGGACGAAGTCCTGCATCACCTGCTTGGCGGTAACGGGGTCAAGGGCAGCCACCGGCTCGTCCGCCAGAATGATCCGGGGGTTCTGGGTCAGTGTGCGGGCCAGCGCCACCCGCTGCTGCTGACCGCCGGAGAGCTGGTCGGCGCGGATGTAGGCCTTGTCCAGAATACCCACCTTATCCAGCGATTCCAGCGCCTTGATCTTGTCCGCCTTTCGGAAGGCGCCCAGCAGCACCCGCCAGAAGGGCATATCCGGCACGCAGGCGGACAGCACGTTCTTGATGACGGTGGTGCGGGTCACCAGATTGAAGGACTGGAACACCATACCGATGCCCCGGCGGAACCGGCGCAGGCTCTTGCCCGACAGGGTGCTGACATCGGTGCCGTTCACCGTCAGCGTGCCGGAGGTGATCTGGTGCATCCGGTTCACGGAGCGCAGCAGCGTGGACTTGCCCGCGCCGGAACGGCCGATGATGGCCACAAACTCGCCGTCCTGAATGGTCAGGTCCACGTCGTCCAGACCCACCGTGCCGTTGGGATACACCTTGGATACATGGTCGAAAATGATCATATGGTCTCCTCTTTTCCTGAAATAGCACACGGGGAGGGCTGCACAGCGGAAGGTCATGGCTGTGCAGTCCTCCCCGCGCTTGGGAAAGTGCTTTAGTTGGCGGCAGACAGCTCCTGGATGAGCTTCTGCGCGGCGCGCTCGTTGTCGTAATCGGAAGCCTGTGCCACCTGATAGCCGTTGTGGCTGTAGATCTTGATGACTTCCTTACCGGCATCGGTGTTGCCGATGTTGATGAACGCCTGCTGCAGGGCGGCGATCAGGTCAGCGTCCATGATCTCGGAGTTCTTGCTGACGGAGATGGTGTCGTTGTAGATGGGGGCGGTCACGCCGATCACGCCGGTCTCCTCCCAGATGGAGCCCTCGCGGCTGAACTCGGTGTTCCAGCGCTCGGCATAGTCGCGGCGCGCGTCGGCATAGGTCACCAGCACGTCCACCTGGCCGGAGGCCAGACGGGCAAAGGCGCTGGCGTAGGAGTCGGACTGCACGGCGCTCTTCAGGTCAGAGATGCCCTTGCCGTAGTGATCCTGCAGCCACAGGGCGGGATAGATGTAGCCAGCGGGGGAAGAGGTGCCCATGACGCTCCAGTTGGCGCTGTCCAGGTCCTCCCAGGTCAGCTCTTCGCCGGCGTTGACCTTCTTCACCAGCTCCTGGCCCTTGTCAGAGGGGCCGGCGATGAACAGGGCGCGGTAGGAAACGGCCTGCTTGTCGGAAGCCTCGGTGGGCTGGCCGTCATTCCAGTCCTTGGCGTTGTCGGAGTCCTTGCTCAAGCCGTCGCGGGTAGCGGTCAGAATGACCTCGGCGCCGTCGTCATACAGCACATAGGTGCCGCCGGGGATCAGACCCACGTCGATGGTGCCGGCCTCAAGGCCCTCGCCCACGGCCTCATAGGTGGTGCCGACAGTGATCTCCACGTCGCCCACCTCATAGCCCTGCTTGGCCAGCTCGTCCTTCAGCATCTGCTTCAGGGGCTCGGTAACGGTAATGATCTCCTCCGGCTCGCGGGAGGGCACGAACGCGACCTTCAGGGTCTCGATCTTCTTCGCGCCGTCGGTGTCGCCGGTATTGTCGCCATCGGTCTTGTCACCGCAGCCGGCCAGCAGGCCGAGCGCCATGACCAGCGCCAGCAGCAGAGCAAAAAACTTTTTCATTCTTTTTTCCTCCATAAAGTGTTGTTCCCTTGCCCGGAGTAGTTCTCCGGGACGTGTACAGCGGCATGGCACAGCAAAAGGCGCACCATACCGTCTCACAGTATAGCACACCTTTATGGAGAAAAATTTTCCGATTTGGTAAAAAAAGTAATATCTCAGGCGTCCCTCTCCCGCCCGAAGTAGAACGCCACCAGCTCCTCGAACGCCAGTATCACATGGCCGAAAAAGCTGTTGGGCAGGCTGCCGGCCAGCGTCTGCCGCGAGCCGTCCACCACAAACACGATGTCCGACATCTGCGCCAGGGTAGAGTCGCTCCGCTTGGTGAACGTGACGATCTTGTGACCGTTCTGCCGGGCGTGACGCACGTCGTTCAGCACCGGCTCCGTCTCGCCGCTCTGGCTGACGGCGAACATCACCGGCGGGGCCTCCGCCGCGTCGGACAGGTGGTGCGCGTCGCGGAACAGCATATAGTCATAGAAATGAACGTTGTTGAACACCATAAAGCCGCAGATGGACAGCCGTTGGGCGATATAGGCGCCCACAATGTTGGAAAAGCCTTCGCCGGTGGTGAACAGCTTGGCCCGGCGCGACTGGTCCAGCAGACCGCAGAACCGGTCCAGCAGCTCGTCGGAATAATTGTCGATCAGGCTCTTGATATTCTCCGCGCTGCGGTCCTGGCCGTGGGAGTTGAACTGGCGGCTGAGGTAGTAGTACAGCTCGCTGTACCCGTCAAAGCCCAGCCGCTTGCACATCTTGACGATGGTGGTGGTGGAGAGAAAGTTCTCGTTGGCGATCTGCTGGATACCCACGCGCTTCTCGCCGCGCTCGATATGTGCCGTGATGCTGGTGATCACCCGTTTCTCGTCCTCAGAAAGCAGATTTGTCAGCAGAAAATAGCCGTCGCCCACAGCCTGTCCCTCCTTGCCATCCATGATATTTTTTTCATTATAGCAAACCGGGCGGCGCCTTGCAAGACAGCGCGGGAGAATTCGGCATTCCGCCGATGCGGCGGCCTCCGCGCCGTCCCGGGTGATAGCAGACGACAAAAGAGGGGCGATGCCACCCCTCTTTTGTTCTGCCGTTCCCGAAGCGGATTGCGCGGAACCGTCAGCGCGCAAACACAGTCTCTCCGTTGAACGTCAGCTTGCAGATGCGCTCCGGCTCCATGGGCTCATCGAACCGCGTCCAGATCATGCAGCTGTCATCGGTCTGCTCCGCGATAAAGCTCCAATCGCACGGGATAGGCGCACCATCCGCGTCAAATACCCTGAACGCGCTGAGAATGCCGGTGGTGGAGTCCACATAATCGGCGAAGTACACCGCCATGGACAGCTTGGAGCATTCGATTTTCTCCGCCGTGAGCACCTCCCCGCCATAGGAGAGGGAAACGCTCTCCGCCAGCACCTCGCTCTGCACGGTGACGGGCGTTTCCTCCAGCGTGACCCGCCAGTCCCCCGGCAGCACGGTGGTGGTGATCTCCTTTCCGCCCCAGTGCAGCTCCAAATAGGGGAGCGCTTCCTTGTCAACGGTCACGTCCCTCCAAAAGTATCGCCAGTCGGCATCCGTGGCATCCGGGTCAAACTCGTTGGGCTGTCCGAAATGACAGTGGGACTCCGGGTAGATGACCGTGTCCGTCCGCGTGTCCAGGAAATACCAGTTCTTCTCCCAGGACGCGGACCATTCATCCGAGCCCAGCGGTTCTTTCATCACCAGATGGAGAGTGCCGTCCTCCCATCCGGCGTTGCAGATGGACGCGCCGCAGGGCAGCTGCACGTCCGCGTCCCCCGGCTGCCAGTAATACCGCACCGTTCCGTTGCGGAATCGCTGCTGGCACTGGGGCAGCTTTGCGTTCTCTCCGGCGTTTTCCACCATCTCCGCCACGTTGAAGTCGATCTTCTCGTGGTCGAACCAGCGTTTCTCCTGCCAGTTTGCGAAGGTCATCACCAGACCGTTGGCACTGCTGCCCGGCTGCCAGTTGGCGTATACGACGCCCTCCAGCTCGTTCTCCGGCACGCCCTCCTTCCGCGGGAGGAAGGACGACACATACGCGCCGGACATCATCTGACCGGGGAAGTACAGCTCAAAGTCGGCGAATTGGCCGCTCTGATCCAGCACAGCCCCCTCGTTGGCCTTCATAGAATAGAGAAGATACAGGGCGCGCTCGTCCGAGATCACCTTCTCTATCTTGATCTGCATTTCCTCCGTAGGCACGGCCTGCTGCTGTTGCTGCCCCGGCTGTTGCTGGGAGGCCACCGGGACCTCGTCCTCGTCACCGATGACGGTCTGTTCAGGAGAAAAGATGTCGCGCCATGACAGCGGCAGCCGGCTGACGGCAAAGGCGGTCACGGATACGCCCAGTATGACCAGCACCGCCACGCACGCGGCGGATAATTTAGGGAAGCGGGCTGCCCGTTTCCGGCCCGCGTTCGCGGCATCAAAATCAAGGGCCTCCTCCAGATACACCGCATCCACGTCTCCGATGGCGGAGAGCAGCTTTTCAGTGTTGTGCTCCATCATAGAGTTACCTCCTTACGTTCCAGGTACGTATGTAATTTCCTGCGAATTCTGCCCAGCCGGACAGATACGTTGTTTTCAGTGGTACCGAAGGCATCCGCGATCTCGGACAACGGCTGCGCGAACCAGTACCGCCTGACGAACATGACCCGGTCATCCCGGCGCAGGGCAGCGAGAAACGCATTGATCTGCGCGGACAGCTCGCCTGCGGCAAGCTGCTCGTCGAGGGAATGGGCGGAAATGCAGTCCTCCAGTTCGGATAGCGAGACCTCAAACCGGCTGCTCCGCTTCAGCGCGGAGTTGGCCCGCAGCTTTTTCAAAGAGAGGTTGCGGACGATGCGGCAGACGTAGGCTCTCAGCGGATCGGGGCGCTGCGGGGGAATGCTGTTCCACGCACCAAGCCAGGCGTCGTTGACGCATTCCTCCGCGTCCTGCGGGTCATTCAGAATGTTGTCGGCGATTTGGAAGCACAGTGCGCCGTACTTCCGTGACAGCTCGGTGATCGCCTGCTCCGAGCGCTCAAAAAACAGGCGTATGATCTGTTGGTCCTCCATGGGGCGACGTACCTCCTTTCGCCTTCTTCACACATTAACTACCCTTTTGAAGCAGGATATGACGCTTCCTTTCAAAATTCTTACGAAGTATATTATATATAGTAAAAGGAGCACCCCTGGCGGGGTGCTCCTTCGGTCACTTTTTGTCAGCACAGCTTGGCGCCGGCGGGGACGCTGTCGTCGATCAGCATCAGGTGCAGCTTCTCCTCACCCTTCTCCTTGTGCACGGCAGAGATCAGCATGCCGCAGGAGGGAATTCCCATCATCTTCCGCGGCGGCAGGTTCAGGATGGCGATGGCCGTCTTGCCGATCAGCTGCTCCGGCTCATAGTACTGGTGGATGCCGGAGAGGATGATGCGGTCCGTGCCGCTGCCGTCGTCCAGGGTGAACTTCAGCAGCTTGTCGCTCTTCTTCACCGCCTCGCAGTTCTTGATCTTCACGGCGCGGAAATCGGACTTCAGAAACGTATCGAAGTCTACCTCGTCCTCCACATAGGGCTCCAGCTCCACGGCCGGCAGGGCGGCCTTCTTCTGCTGCTCCTGCAGCTCGTTCAGCTTGGCCAGGGCTTCATCCACATCGATGCGGGGGAACAGATTCTCACCCTTGCTGATGACCGCCTGGTTGGGCAGCACGCCCCACACGTTGGCGTTGTCCCAGCTGCGGCAGGCCTCGTCCGCGCCCAGCTTGGCGAATATCTTATCGCAGGTGTCGGGCATGACCGGCAGCAGCAGGGTCGTGCAGATGCGGATGGTCTCCAGCAGGTTGTACAGCACGGCGGCCAGGCGCTCGCGCTTGTTCTCATCCTTGCCCAGCGCCCAGGGGGCCGTCTCGTCGATATACTTGTTGGCCCGGTCGATAACCTTGAACACCTCGTCCAGTCCGTTCTGCAGCTGCAGCTTGTCCATCTCCGCCTGATAGCGGTCACGCAGCGCGCAGGCCATCTTCTTCAGCTCGCAGTCCTCCGGAGCGTCCTCCCGCTGTACGGGCAGCTTGCCGCCGAAGTACTTTTCCGCCATGCCGGTGGTGCGGCTGACCAGGTTGCCCAGCTTGTTGGCCAGGTCGGTGTTGATGGTGCCGATCAGCAGCTCGTTGCTGAAGTTGCCGTCGCTGCCGAAGGGGAACGTCCGCAGCAGGAAGAACCGCAGGGCGTCCACGCCGAACATCTCGGACAGGGCGTAGGGATCGACGACGTTGCCCTTGGACTTGGACATTTTGCCGCCGTCGATGACCAGCCATCCGTGACCGTACACATGCTTGGGCAGAGGCATACCCATGCTCATCAGCATGGCGGGCCAGATGATGCTGTGGAAGCGCACGATCTCCTTGCCCACGATGTGGTAATCGGCGGGCCAATACTTGTCGTAGTCGTTATACTTGTCGTTGTCAAAGCCCAGGGCGGTGCAGTAGTTGAACAGCGCGTCCACCCACACATACACCACGTGGCCGGGATCAAAGTCCACGGGAATACCCCAGCTGAAGCTGGTGCGGCTGACGCACAGGTCCTCCAGGCCGGGCTTGATGAAGTTGTTGACCATCTCGTTGACGCGGGTGCGGGGCTGCAGGAAGTCCGTATCCTCCAGCAGATGCTGTATCCGGTCGGCGTACTTGCTCAGCCGGAAGAAATAGGCCTCCTCCTCCGCGTCCTTGACCTCGCGGCCGCAGTCGGGGCACTTGCCGTCCACCAGCTGGCTCTCGGTCCAGAAGCTCTCGCAGGGGGTGCAGTACTTACCCTTGTAGGTGCCCTTATAGATGTCGCCCTTCTCGTACATAGTCTTGAAGATCTTTTGCACGGCGGCGCAGTGATAGTCGTCGGTGGTGCGGATAAACCGGTCGTTGCTGATGTTCATCAGCTTCCACAGGTCCAGAATGCCCTTCTCGCCCTCCACGATGTGATCCACGAACGCCTGGGGCGTCATGCCGGCCTCCTTGGCCTTCGTCTCGATCTTCTGGCCGTGCTCGTCGGTGCCGGTCAGGAACATGACGTCATAGCCCTGCAAACGCTTGTACCGCGCGATAGCGTCGGTAGCCACGGTGCAGTAGCTGTGGCCGATGTGCAGCTTGTCCGAGGGGTAATAGATGGGCGTGGTGATATAAAACGTCTTCTTCTCCATAGGATAGTTCTCCTTTTCCCCGTTCCGAATGGAAGAACGGTATAAACTCACATATATCATTTTAGCCCACACTATGCGCTTTGTCAATCAGACCCGTATGTAAAATACCGTATTTTTGCGTAAAAACCCATTTACAGACGGCATCATATTCTGTATAATAAGGAATGTTGATTTTACCCGCTGTGCCGCGGAACAAAAGAGCATAGGAGGAAAACAAACGTGTCTTACAGAATTCTTGTAGTCAATCCCGGCTCCACCTCCACCAAGATCGGTGTCTATGAGGATGAGCAGCTTCTCTTCGACAAGACCCTGCGCCACAGTGCGGAGGAGATCGCCCAGTTCAACACTATCCCCGCCCAGAAGGACTGGCGCCGCGACCTGGTAATGAAGGCGCTGCGCGAGCAGGGCTTCGACGCCCGCACCCTCTCCGCCGTCTCCGGCCGCGGCGGTCTGCTGCGCCCCATTCGCGGCGGTACATACGCTGTCAACGACAACATGGTCAAGGACTGCACCATCGGCGTGCAGGGACAGCACGCCTCCAATCTGGGCGGCCTGATCGCCCGCGAGATCGGCGACGAGCTGGGCATCCCCTCCTACATCGTCGACCCTGTGGTCATCGATGAAATGGCAGACGTGGCCCGCTATTCCGGCCACCCCCTGTTCCAGCGCGTCAGCATTTTCCACGCTCTGAACCAGAAGGCCGTGGCCAAGCGCTTCGCCAAGGAGCAGGGCAAGAAGTATGAGGATCTGAACCTCATCGTCTGCCACATGGGCGGCGGCGTTTCCATCGGCGCGCACATGAAGGGCAGTGTGGTGGACACCCAGAACGCGCTGGACGGCGAGGGTCCCTTCTCTCCCGAGCGCTCCGGCTCTCTGCCCACCGGCCAGCTGGTGAAGCAGTGCTTCTCCGGCAAGTACACCGAGGGGGAGATGCACCGCATGCTCTCCGGCCGCGGCGGTCTGGTGGCCTACACCGGCTCCAACGATATGCGCTATCTGCTGGCGCAGGCCGAGCACGATAAGAAGATCGCCGGCGTGGTGGATGCCTTCCACTACCAGATCGGCAAGGAGATCGGCGCCATGGCCGCCGTCATGCACGGCAAGGTGGACCAGATCATCCTCACCGGCGGCATCGCCTACGGCAAGGAGACCGTGGACGCCATCTCCGAGATGGTCGGCTGGATCGCTCCCATCACCGTCTATCCCGGTGAAGATGAGCTGCTGGCCCTGGCCCAGGGTGCCCTGCGCGTCCTGAAGGGCGAGGAGAAGGCCCAGGAGTACCGCCGGCCCCGTCCCGAGGACAACAACTGATCAACAGAGAAAACGAAACGTCCCGTGGCTCTCGCCGCGGGACGTTTTTGCCTTGACAATAGCCCGCTTTCCCGATATATTGAGGATATCACATATAAAAAGGAGAGAGAATTATGCTGCCTACCACCATGCTCATTATCGCCGGTGTCCTGGCCCTTGTCGCCACCGTCCTGGCCTTCATCTATGTGGTCCCGGAGAAGCGGCGGGAGAAGCTGGGCGCCTTTGGCAAGTTCCTCCACGATACCTGCAACTTCAAGTACCTGATGGTGGAAAAGATCCTTCAGGCCCTGTACATCTTCAACACCGCCGCCGTTATTATCTTCGGCGTGCTCATGCTCTTCCGCACCGAGTACAACTACTGGACCGGCGACCGCATCTGGATGGGCGGCTATGGTCTGCTGATCATCATCCTGGGGCCCATTGCGATCCGCCTCAGCTATGAATTGATGATGATGGCCATCCTGCTGCTGAAGAACGTCATCTCCATCAACCACAAGCTGGCCGATCAGACCGGCAACGGCAGCGGGGACGTGTTTGCCGCCCCGAATATGCAGGAGATGAAGGAGGCTCTCCGCCAGCGCCGTGAAGCGGCACAAGCGGCACAAGCTGCGGCACAGGCGGCACAGAGCCAGCCCGCCAACTTCTGCGGCCAGTGCGGTGCCAAGCTGGAAAATGGTGTCTGCCCCCACTGCTCCGCCCCCAAGGACAGTGCCCCGGCCGACAGCACACTGCCTCAGGAATAAATCAGGCAAAAAAAGAAGCACCCGCCCGGGTGCTTCTTTTTTTGTTCAGCTTACGATCACATAGCTTCCGCTTTGCGGTGCCTCCGCCGTCATGGCCACCACCCGCGTCTCCGGGTCATAGCCCTCCGGCAGTGCGGCCTTCACCGCGGCCAGTGTGTCCGCCGACGGCACATACAGCCGGTCGAACAGCTCAGCCATCTGCTCCACGGACAGACTGTCCGTGCTTCGCACTACCACTGACAGGGCTGTGCCCTCCGGCAGTGCCGACCGCAGATTTTCGGCAAAGTCGGCCAGCACCTGCGCCGGGTCCGCCGCCGTGTTGGCAACGCCCGTCGTATCCGCCGGGTAGCAGAACTGGTCCAGCAGGACCTCCTTAAAGCCCAGCTCGCCGCACTCCTTCACCAGCGCGGTGATGTATTGCAGCACCTGCGGGTCGGTGGGGTCCAGCCAGGCCTGCCCCTCCGCGTCGTACCACAGCTGCCCGTCCTCCCGGACCAGCGCCGTTTCCGGCACGCTCCGGGCGTAGGCGCTGTCCCGGAAGCACACGATGTGCCCCACGGTGTACCGTCCGCTGCTCAGTAGTGTACGCAGACATTCGATGGGCCGTCCCGTCTCCACCACCACGCCCTGCGGCGTCTCCACGCCGGTGGCGTAGGTGATGCCGCCGGTGGTACGCTTTACCGCCAGCACCAGGTCCTCCGGCGCCAGCGTGTTCATGATGTAGTCCGCGCCCCACCACAGGCAGTCGTCCGGCAGCCGCGTGCCGTGCAGCGCCGCCACCTTCACATGGGGATGCTCCGGCACCACCGTGTCCACGATGTCATCCCGGTCTCCGGTGCCGTCGACGGTGCTGCCATCCGTTTTGTCATCACGGTTGTCCTTCCTGTGGAAAAAGGGAAGGTCGATGGTGGCGTTGCCCGCCTCGTCGTATACCACGTAATTCTGCAATGCCAGATAGGCCAGCGCGCCCACCAGCACCAGCGCCAGCACCACGATCAGCACGATCTTTCCGCCGGACATTCGGCCACGGTAGCTGTTGTATCCCTTTGTTGCCATAGGCGTTTACCTCACAAATACGTTTTCCTGTTTACTGTATCGCGTCCAGCAGCGCCACACGCCGGGCGTGACGTCCACCTTCAAACTCCGTGTGCAGGAAAATCTCCACCATCCGCTTGGCCAGATTGCCGCCGGTGATGCCGGCACCCAGCGCCATCATGTTGGCGTCGTTGTGCCGCCGCGTCATCTCCGCCTGGAGAGAGTCGGTGCACAGCGCGCAGCGTATGTCCTTCACCTTGTTGGCGGCGATGGAAACGCCGATACCCGTGGTGCAGATCACGATGCCCTTGTCGCATTCCCCGGCGGCCACCGCCCGGGCGGCTTTTTCAGCGAATACGGGATAGTCCACGCTCTCGGTGGAGTAGCACCCGAAATCCTCGTAGTCGATGTCGTTCTCCTCCAGCCAGATGAGGATGTCCTGCTTCAGCAGGTAGCCGCCGTGGTCACAGGCGATGGCAATTTTCATAGTGGTCGTCTCCTTTGTGTTTTTACAGCTTCCGGAACGTGGGCTTTCCGCCCTCAAACGTGCAGAAATACCGGAACCCGCACGTCCGCAGCAGCGCCTGCGTTTCCCGGACGCAGCAGCCTACATATTCGGCGGAGTGCGCGTCCGAGCCGATGGTGATGATCTCGCCGCCCGTCTCCCGGTACAGCTTCAACAGCGGCGCGTCCGGCAGGGGCACGTTGCCCCGGTTGGTGTTGCACTCGATGCCGCACCCGCTTTCGATCAGTGCCCGGAAGATCTCCCGGCACTGGTCGTAATGCCCGTCGAAGGTCATCTGCTCGCCCAGATTTTCATTCATGTACCGCAGCGGCAGCGTCAGGTGGCCCAGCACACTGAACCTCCCCCACCGCGCCAGACGCAGTACGTCCTCCAAGTAGCTGTCTATGACTCTATGATAATACGTTTCGCTGTTTTTTTCAATGTAATACAGGTCAAAATGTTTGAATTTTTCGCCTGCCATATGCACGGAGCCTATAACAAAGTCCAGCTTTGGCGCCTCGCCCAGCAGTTTCTCCGCCCGGTCAAAGCCCATGGGCGCCTCGCCCAGCTCCGCCCCCAGCCGGATGGCCAGCCGCCCGGTGTATGTCTCCCGCGCCTCCGGCAGCTCCCGCAGCAGCCGCGACCAGTCGAAATGCTCCCGGGGCCGGTGGTCTCCCCACAGCACCGTGTCCACGTGGTCCGTCACGCAGATCTCATCCAGCCCGGCCCGCACCGCCGCTTCCGCCAGCTCACTGACCGTCAGCTGTCCGTCCGGCGACGTGGCCGAGTGGGTATGATAGTCCGCCAGATACATCCTTCACCTGCTCATTTCTTCTTGAAGAAGCTCTTGCGCTTTTCGTAGTTGCTCTCGCCCAGCATATCGCTGAAGCTCCGCAGGGCCTCCTTCTGCTCCTTCGTCAGATTTCGCGGCGTCTCTACGTTCACGGTGACATACTGGTCGCCGCGGCCTCTGCCGTTCAGCACCGGGATACCCTTGCCCCGCAGCCGGAACACCGTGCCCGTCTGGGTGCCCTCCGGCAGGTCGTATTTCACCTTGCCGTCAATGGTGGGGATCTCCAGCGTGGCGCCCAGCACCGCCTGGGCGAAGGTGATGGGCGCGTCGCAGAACACGTCCACGCCCTCCCGGCGGAATGTCTCGTCCGGCTGCACCATGACGGTGATCAGCAGGTCGCCGGCGCTGCCGCCGTTTTTTCCGGCGTTGCCCTGGCCCCGCAGGGAGATGGTCTGGCCGTGGTCGATGCCGGCGGGGATGTTGACCTTGATGGTCTTGCGTTTCCGCACCCGACCCTGTCCGCCGCAGTCGGTACAGGGCTGATGGATAATGCGGCCGGTGCCGTGACACTTCTGGCAGGGACGGCTGGTGGCAAACACGCCCATAGGCGTCCGCTGCTGCACCTGCACCTGTCCGCTGCCGCGGCAGTCGGGGCAGATCTCCGGCGTGGTCCCCGGCTGACAGCCGCTGCCCTTGCAGGTAGCGCACGGCTCGCTGCGCTCCACGGTCACGTCCTTCTCGCAGCCGAAGGCCGCCTCCTTGAACGTCACGGACACGCTGGCGCGGATGCTCTCGCCCCGCTGGGGCGCGTTGGGGTTACGGCGCTGTTGGCCGCCAAAGCCGCCGCCGAAAAAGCTGCCGAAGATATCGCCCAGATCGCCGAAGTCGAAGCCGCCCGCACCGCCATACGCGCCGCCGCCTGCGCCCGCGCCGTAGCTGGGATCCACGCCCGCGAAGCCGAACTGGTCGTACCGGGCCTTTTTCTCCGGGTCGGACAGCACCTCGTTGGCCTCGTTGACCTCCTTGAACTTCTCCTCGGCCTCCTTGTCGCCGGGGTTCATGTCCGGGTGGTACTTTCGGGCCAGCTTTTTATATGCTTTTTTGATCTCGTCCTCCGATGCGCCCTTGCTGACGCCGAGGACCTCATAATAATCTCGTTTTTCCTGTGCCATGGGATAAATCTCCTATTGCCAGTCTTGTTGCCTGCGGAGCCGACTCCATCGGCAAAGCGATGGATTTTGCGTCCTGCCGATGGCAGACCGACGACGGCGTACCGCGTGTACGTCGAGGAGGTCTGACGATGGCAGGGCGCAAAAGGCGCGCTTTTCCTAAACGCCGCGACAAGGGACAGGTATACCCTGTCCCTTATCACGGGATATATTTGCCTTACTTGTTCTGATCGTCGTCATCGACTACCTTGTAGTCGGCGTCGTAGTACTGCTGGCCGCCGTTGGGGTCGCCGCCGGGCTGCTGACCGCCCATGTTGGGGTCACCCTGAGGCGCCTGCTGCTGATACAGCTTCTCGCTCATCTTGTAGAACAGCTGGGTCAGCTCCTCGGTGGCCGCCTTGATGGCGTCGGTGTCCTCGCCCTTCAGGGTCTCCTTCAGCTTCTCGACACCGGCGCGGATAGGCTCCTTCTCACTCTCGGGCACCTTGTCGCCCACCTCGTTCAGGGTCTTCTCGGCCTGATAGACCATCTGGTCGGCCTGGTTGCGGACCTCCACCTTCTCCTTGATCTTTGCGTCCTCGGCGGCATACTGCTCGGCCTCCTTGACGGCCTTCTCAATGTCCTCCTTGCTCATGTTGGAGGAGGAGGTGATGGTGATGTGCTGGGCGTTGCCGGTGCCCAGGTCCTTGGCGCTGACATTCACGATTCCGTTGGCGTCGATGTCGAACGTCACCTCGATCTGGGGCACGCCGCGGCGGGCCGGGGCAATGCCGTCCAGGTGGAAGCGGCCCAGGCTCTTGTTGGCGGCGGCCATCTCACGCTCGCCCTGCAGCACGTTGACCTCCACGGAGGTCTGGTTGTCGGCGGCGGTGGAGAAGATCTGGCTCTTCTTCACAGGGATGGTGGTGTTGCGCTCGATCAGACGGGTGCACACGCCGCCCATGGTCTCGATACCCAGGGACAGGGGGGTCACGTCCAGCAGCAGCAGGCCCTTCACGTCGCCGGTCAGCACGCCTGCCTGCAGGGCGGCGCCCATGGCCACGCACTCATCGGGGTTGATGCCCTTGAACGGTTCGCTGCCGGTAAAGCTCTTAACGGCCTCCACCACAGCGGGGATACGGCTGGAGCCGCCCACCATCAGCACCTTGGCCAGGTCGCTGGGCTTCAGACCGGCGTCGGACATAGCCTGACGCACGGGGCCCATGGTGGCCTCCACCAAATGGCCGGTCAGCTCATTGAACTTCGCCCGGGTCAGGGTGACGTCCAGATGCTTCGGGCCGGTGGCGTCCGCAGTGATATAGGGCAGATTGATGTTGCTGGTGGTCACGCCGGACAGCTCGATCTTGGCCTTCTCGGCGGCCTCCTTCAGGCGCTGCATGGCGACCTTGTCGCCGCTGAGGTCGATGCCGTCGGACTTCTTGAACTCGGACACCAGATACTTCATGATGCACTGGTCGAAGTCATCGCCGCCCAGGCGGTTGTTGCCGGCGGTAGCCAGCACCTCGATCACGCCGTCATCGATCTCCAGGATGGACACATCAAAGGTGCCGCCGCCCAGATCGTAGACCATGATCTTCTGTGCCTGCTCTTTATCCACACCGTAGGCCAATGCGGCGGCGGTGGGCTCGTTGATGATACGCTTCACGTCCAGGCCGGCGATCTTGCCGGCGTCCTTGGTGGCCTGACGCTGGCCGTCGGTGAAGTAGGCGGGCACGGTAATGACCGCCTCGCTGACGGTCTGGCCCAGATACGCCTCAGCGTCCGCCTTCAGCTTCTGCAGGATCATGGCGCTGATCTCCTGGGGGGTGTAGCTCTTGCCGTCGATGGTCACGCGGTGATCGGTGCCCATCTCACGCTTGATGGAGGAGATGGTGCGGTCGGGGTTGGTGATGGCCTGGCGCTTTGCCACCTGGCCCACCATACGCTCGCCGGTCTTGCTGAACGCCACCACGGACGGGGTGGTGCGGTTGCCCTCCGCGTTGGGGATAACGACTGCCTCGCCGCCTTCCATCACGGCTACGCAGGAATTGGTCGTACCAAGGTCGATACCGATAACTTTAGACATAATGATTGCCTCCTGTATATAGATAAATATTTATTACTTTCCGTATTTGATCTGGCCGCTTAATAGGGCCGGTCCGGCATGATGAGCGCGGCAATGATATAGGCCAGCACACCGCTTCCGCCCAGCAGGCAGAACACCACCCACGCCAAACGCACCAGCGTGGAGTCGATGTTGAAATACTCCGCGATGCCGCCGCATACACCGGCGATCTTCTTGTCTGTGCTGCTCTTGTACAGCTTCTTTCCTTCCATAATAGCTTCCTCCCTCTCAGTTGGCTACCTTCACCATGGCGAAGCGAAGTATTTTGTCGCCCAGCGTGTAGCCCTTCTGGAATACCTCTACCACGGTGTTCTCCGCCGCGGTCTCGTCCTCGGTGTGCATCACCGCGTTGTGCTTCTCCGGATCGAATTTCTCGCCCAGCGCCGGGATCTCGGCCACGCCCAGCTTGGTCAGCACCTCGCTGAACTGCTTGCAGATCAGCTCCATGCCCTGCCGGTGTGCGTCGCCCTCCTCAAATTGGCTCACGCCCCGTTCCAGGTTGTCCAGCACCGCCAGAAACGGCTTGATGGTGTCGATCTTCGCGTCATTGTACAGGTGCTCCTTCTCGCGCGCGGTCCGCTTCCGGTAGTTGTCGTACTCCGCCGCCAGCCGCAGGTATTTGTCATTGGCGTCCGCCAGCGTTTTCGCCAGCGCCTCCATCTGCTCCATCTGCGCTCTGGTGACGGTGTAGGTATCCTCGGCCGCCTCGGCCGCTTCCGCTGCGCTCTCCGCCGCTTTCGGCGCGGCTTCCTTCGCGGCGCTCTCGGCGGCCTCTGTCGCCTTCTTGTTCTTTTTATTATCCTTTTCGCTCATTCCGTTGTATCCTCCGGTAGCTGTTTTTTACCAAACATACGGCTCAGGCTCTCCGCAAAGTAGCTCAACCGCGCCGCGACCGCGGCGTAATCCATACGCGTGGGACCCACAACGCCCACTAAGCCGCGCATATTATCGCCGATATCATAGCTGGCGATCACCACGCTGCTCTCCTTCAGCGCGTCGTTGACGTTTTCCGGCCCGATGAGTATCTGCATGGGCGCGTCCCCGGCAGGCACAGGCAGCTCCTGCTTGTTGTCCACCATAAAGCTCATCAGGTCGTGGGCCTTGTCGATATCCCGAAATTCTGGGAACTTCAGCAGCTGGCTGGCACCGCTGGTGTACACCTGCTGGTGGTTGGACTCCTCCAGCAGCGACCCGGCGTACTCCGTCACCTGGTTCAAAATCAGGAACCACTGGCCGGACACCTGTTCGCTGAGGTTCATCAGCGTGGCGTTCATCTGCTCCGCGGACACCCCGGTAAAGTGGGTGTTCAGCAGGTGACTCAGCTGCGGCAGCGCCTCCGCCTCAACGGGCAGCGACGTCCGCATCAGCTGGCTCTTCACCCGACTGTCCGACAGCATCACCACGGCGATAAAGCCGGAGGCGTCCACGCCGATCAGCTCAAACCGCTGTACCGTGGCCGCCGTGCGGTGGTCCGCTACAGCGTAGGTGGGATAGCCCACAAAGCTGGACACCATCTGTCCCGCCTGGTCGATGACCTGCTCCACCTGCTGCAGGGGCTTTGCCAGCGCCGTATTGATGCTGGCCTCCTCCTCTGCCGACAGGGTCTTGCGGTCCATCAGCTCGTTGACGTACAGCCGGTAGCCCCTGGCCGATGGAATGCGCCCCGCCGAGGTATGGGGCTGCTCCAGGTAGCCCATGTCCGTCAGGTCGGCCAGCTCGTTCCGCACGGTGGCGGAGCTGACCTTTTCCGGCATCAGCGCCACGATGGCCTTGGAGCCCACCGGCTCGGCGGTGTTGATGTAGCTGTCCACCACGATCTTCAGTATTTGCTTTTTTCGTTGGGTCAGTTCCATAGGTCTATTCTCCGTTTAGCACTCGTTATCTTTGAGTGCTAAACGCAGTGTACCACCGGCGGGAACCGTTGTCAATAGCCGGGGTTTTAATTATTTGTGAACAACGGAAAAAAGGGCGTCCCGCCGCGGCGGGACGCCC
>ERZ840517.201-NODE-201-length-85364-cov-7.004220_pt1 | contig 85364 bp, 91 predicted proteins | sample MGYA00519876_ERZ840517 | MGnify/ENA primary metagenome ERZ840517 (study PRJEB31850, sample SAMEA3708882) | human gut metagenome | biome: human gut; feature: human-associated habitat; material: faeces | place: China | collected 2014 ... | reverse complement strand
AAAGAAATTTATGATGGTGTACTAGTAAGTAGGGGAATTAGTGATGTTGATCATCAGTTCATGATTTCTTATTTTAAGAGTATGTTTTTATGTGATATTGACGAATTGAGAAAGATTCATATTGATGATGAGGATTTGTATTATTGTATATTTATGAACAAAAAAGGAAAAAAGCAATATGCTTTTTTCTCTACGATTAGTACTGATCCTAAATATAAAGATGAGTGGTGTTGTTTTTATAGTACAACTAATCTTAATTCTAAAGATATGAAGGAGTCAAATTTATATGTTTATGATATAGATAAGTAACTTTTTTGGTTATAATAATTGTATTCTATTAAATATTTTATAGAATAATATAACTGTTAATAATATCTTAGCACCTATAAGTGTTTGTCTTATAGGTGCTGTGTTTAATAAATGTTATTAAATTATTACATTAAAAGGAAATGTAATTTTCTATAGTTATGCAGGTAACATAAAAAGGTACAAGTATATAACTCATCAACCAATGCATTAAAGAAAACAAATACATACGGATACGATACAACATGGAAAGATAAACTAACATCATATAACGGAGAAACAATAACATATGATGGAATAGGCAATCCACTAAAGTATCGTAACGGAATGACAATTAAATTGTTCAATAGTGGATATAATTGGAGAGAGTCAGGCAAAATTATTAATATTGATAAGGGCGATCCTAGACAATGGCAGTTTACTGCTGTTTGGTATCCTTTTTCAGCATTTAAACGTATACCATGGGTAAAACGACAAATTTGTAAGCGCTTTGGTTATGGTGTGTGGTTGCTGTTATAAGGAGGATGAAATATTGAGAAAAATAACTTTTATTATATCAATTATTATTTTATTGACTTGTTGTGGTTGTAATTCAATTATTAATTCAATGGACAGGGATAATATAGAGTATAATGGTAGAACATATGAGCGTATTTCTCGTAATTGGGAAATGAGGAATCCTAATGATTATTATTGTAAGTTGATATCGTATGATAATGATGATTTGAGTGCAAGGTTTTATAATTATGATAAAAATAATGAATTTATTTATATTGAAAATGATGAATTATTGTATCATAGTAAGGAATTTTCTTTTCCTAACAATAAAGATATTGAATTTTTATCAATAAGTTTTATCGATAAAGAAGGTGGACCAGACATAAATGATGCTGATGTAATAGATGAGTTTAACTTAATTATTTCAAAAAAGCCCTATTCACATATTAAAATCAAAAAAAATATCGCCTCATTAACGATTTATTACGATAAATACCCAGCTTGTTATTTTTTTGGTAATGTTATTATGGATAATAATGATGAGATGTGGATTGAGTCGAATGATAGTAAATCCTATTATAGACTTAGTGAAGATTCCAAATTGTTTTCTAAATGTATTTAGTACAAGTGATATTACCTGATTTTGAGCAAATTTACTTTTTGTGGCTCTATGTCAATAGTTGGGGTAAATCCACTAAAATGAAATAGATTAGATAGACAAGTGATAGTATATTAAGCTATCACTTGTTTTTTACTAATTGTTAAAATATTCAATTATGAGTATACAAAGTTTTTAGTATAATAAAAATTATGATTTACTTTGTTTGTATAAGGTAATTATAATTAAGTTGTTTAAATATAAGCAACTTGATTTCGCATAATCATTGTTTTTTGCATAATAATATGATACAATGATAACAATAACTTAGAAGTTATTAACACTTCTTAAAATTTGGGGTATTATTATGATATTAAATAATATTGAAATAAAAAACTATAGATGTTTTGAGGACTTACAATTACATTTCAATAAAAAAATGAATGTTATAGTAGGTAATAACGGAGTAGGAAAATCTTCTGTTTTGGATGCTATTTCTATTGGAATAGGAAGTTTTTTATTGGGTATCGAAAGTTCATCAGCACCTGGCATAAATAAGTATGATGCAAGAAATATAACTTATGTTATGGGGAGTTCATTAGAAAAACATACTCAATTCCCAGTAACAATTTCATGTGATGGAGTTATTGATAAAAGAGAAATTAAATGGTCAAGGCAATTAAAATCTATTAATGGTTCTACAACATATGGTGATGCATATACAATTAAAGATATTGCGACAAATTTACAGAATTCTATCAAAAAGGGTGATACTTCAATCGCTTTACCCATAATTTCATATTATGGCACTGGTAGATTATGGGCACAAAAAAAAGCAAAAAGATATAATTATAAGAATACCTTAATTAATCGTTTTAGTGGTTATATAGATTGTCTTTCCTCTATATCTAACGAAAAATTGATGTTAAAGTGGTTTTCTAAGATGACAATGCAGGAATTGCAACTTGGGAAAAATATGCCGGAGTTAGTTGCTGTGAAAAAGGCTATTGCAACTTGTTATCAAGATAGTGGTTCAAATGTTAGTGATATTAATATTATTTTTAATAATAAATTAAATGTTAAAAATGTCAAAATCATAATAGTTGCAGATGGATAGTCATTCCATGTCCCGCATAAATATTTATTAGAATATGACATAAAATAATTAAAACTTCCATCTAAGAACATAATAATGATTAAAAAAATCACATTCATTTTTTTACTTAATTTGACTTCATATTTACTCAAATAGGCACCTAAAAAATAATAACATATTGGATAAATATTCTTCCACCAATCTGGTAGCACCTTAAAATATTCTCCATTAAATGGATTTGCAAAATCAAATTTAAAAATATTTACTATAGATGGTAAACCAATTATAAAAAATAAAGTACCTAGTAAAATTTCAGTTTGCTTCTTATTTTTTAAATTATTAAATATTAAATTCAAAAATGAAATTAATAAAAATAAACCTATATACATTTCTATATACCAAGAATATCTAGTACCTTTATATGATAAAATATTCTTAAAAAATATTATGATATTTATATTTTCATTCAAATAAAACTTTTCAAACATTAAATATATTATTGAACAAATAAGATATATAACTAGTATTTTATTCAATCCTTTATAATACTTAAAGCTCAGTTCTTTCTTGTTCATTAAATACCCCGTCAATGTAATAAACATTGGTACACATATAATAAAAAATGAATACCTATAACGCAAAAAAGTGAAAATATTCTGATAATATCCAAACTCTCATCCCTTTTATTCTCCATTTACATCAAAGCTCCTATTCTAATACAAATTATTCCAAATATTACTATTATTGTTATCTTTCTTATTATTCTTACATAATTTATTAGGATTATATCATAAGACCTCTCTTTTTTCCACAATAAAAAGAACATTTATAAAATTTTTCTATACACCACATTCTCCCCAATAATTAAGAATACAAACTGCCCACCATCTTCAAAAAATAAAATTGGAACTCTAACATCTTCTTCAACATCAATAAGTTCTTCAAACGACTCAACATCAACAACATTTTTAATTTCAAAATTTGGTTTATATTCAATTTCAACAATAATTTCTCTATACTTTTTCAATATTCTATAGACTTTAACTTGAACTTTTTTGTTTCTGTTAATTGATATTTCCAAATCAAATAAACCAAATATCCTACAGAAATAATAAATAATGCACATCCAAACCACAATAATGCATAATTAATATTATTATCTTGAGTTTCAAGTATCGTATTTTCTTGATTTTCTGAATCTTCCACTTTAATTTCATATGCAGGTTTATTTAAATAAATTGTAACTTTCGAAGTAGAAGTTTTTTCTTGATTTTGAATTCCTGCCTGTATATTAAAATTTATTATTAAATATGCAGTAACTGGCAAATTAAATTGTTCCTTAAACTTTTCCACCTCGCCATTATATTTTTGGTAATCAATATTTATTTTTTCATTAATATCAATCTTATTACTATATTGTTGCTGGATAGTTTTGTTTTATATAATAGGATAATTTTTTTCTAAATAATCTTATGTATAAAATTCATTTGGAGTTAAATATACTTTGTAATCTGTATTTTGAAATGTTGTATATTGATATATTGAATTACTAGAATTTGGAAAAGATTGAATGAAAATAAAAACTGAAACTGCAATTATTATAAGTGTTACTATACCATACAGATGTATATCCTAAATATGGAAACACATATGTCACGACTCCAACAACCTGTTCCTCTTCAACAGGCAATAAATATACATCATCATTATTATTCCCCTTTGTTTGATACCTATAACCTTTTGTAGTCTCCTTAATATCAACAATTCTATGAAGTATAAAAATATTATTTAATTGATATTCTATAATATTCCTCTCTTTTAAATTCCTAATTTGACTATGATCTGAAATTCTTTTTATTATACAAACATCTCCTCTATTAAAATATGGAGACATACTATTATATACAACAGCAACTAGTTTATATGGCAAAAATCCCGCAACAAAAGCAACTACTAACAAAACTGCTAGCACAACTGGAATTGATTTTGCAGGATTTTCTCTTTTAATTTGTTTTTTTGATTTTCGTATTAGAATTGTATCCTCATATTTTGTAAATAAAAAAATTAATACATATAGCATAAATCTATGAATAGCAAAAATTTTCTAAGGTGCTTGTACATAATTCAAAGTTATAGTAGCTGTTTTCTCCTTAGTAGCAGGAACAGAAGTTGCTGTTTCTAACCATTTAACTGTTACAGTATAATCTTTTGTAGAACCACTTGTAAGAGTATCATTTTTATTAGCATTAATATCAAATGTTATATCTGTTGGATTTACAGCATTTGCAGTATCCACCCCTGTTATACTTTCTAACATTGCATCAATTGTCCCTGCATTTTCTACTGTTACTATATAAGTAGCTGTTGCCCAAAGATATTCTAAAATGTTGCGGATAATTTGTCCCCTGCTACTACTGCCGCAGATTTAGATGTTGCCCCTTTTAGTGTTCCTTCTGCTATTTTTGATATTTTTATATCCCAGTTTTCTGATATGTTTCTTTATCTTTTTTAATTTTTTTACTATATCTATCTTCTTCTGAAAATATACAACCACAATACTTTTGCATATACAAACCTAACTCTCTAGCTTTAGTTTGCCCTTCTCTAAATCCAACTCTAAAATCTCTATATAGAAATTCTATTCCAAACTCTTTACTTAGTTTCTCCATATAATCTTTAATAAAATCATGATTTTGATAAATGCTATACAAAAGAGTAGTTGTAACCGCATCATATCCATTTTCTTTTGCATATTCAAAAGTTCTTCTCAATCTTACTGGATAACAATAATTTTTACATCTATTTTGCAAATCACAAACAACATTTTTGCAAAAATCATCTAATCCGTAATCTTCATCAAAAATTGCATTTAGTTTTAAGCTCTCTGCATATTCTTTTAAAGTATCTCTTCTTGCTTTATACTCCATATATGGATGTATGTTTGGATTATACCAATATATTGTTGGTTCTATTCCTTCTTCTCTTAATGTATCTATACAATATACACTACATGGAGCACAACATGTATGCATTAATAGCTTCATATTTTACCACATTCCTTCCTAAAATCACAACTTATACATTTCCTTTCACAAGGCACAAATTTAGTATTATTTATAAATATCATAAATACTTATATCTCCTACTTTTTCTAAATTTTTTCTGATATAATCTATAACAGTTAATGGACTTTGCCAATTTGGTTTAACCTCTGGTTTTCTTATCAAAAGTAATTCATTTTCATTTTTATTTTTTATTTTCTCAATTTGCCCTTGTTCTCCATCTTTTCCAATATTTCCTTTTAAAAACATATCATAATCTTTATTATATCTATTTATAGGTATCATATAAATTGCCGCTTCCGCATCTAATATATATACTTCTTTATTTTCTTTTTCTTTTTCTAATATATAATTATCTATTAAATTAATCCTATTTATCAATCCTTCTGGAATTTCTATATTTTTATAATGTGATATTTCTACATTTTTTTCTACTTCCATATAACTATATATATTTATTAGACTTACTTCTAAGATAAATGTAAACACTATTATACATATTACAGATGTAAGTAATTTATAAATTTTAAATTTGTCGTTTCTTTCTATTCCATTATAAATTATTTTTGTTAATAAAAATATTATATACATTAATCCAATAATTGCTATTAATCCACCAATTAAAAAATGGATTTCATCTGAAATTGGATACATCACAATTATTATTGATAAACTATATACTAACATTGTTAGTAATTTCAATATTTCTATACTTTCTTTTTTCTTTATATTAGCAATTATTAACATTACTAATATTGAAATAATCGAAATTGGCATAAATAATGCCAAAGCACGTATTTCCATTTTATCACTTGTAAACAATGTTGCATATGAAATTTTATTAGAAAATGTTTTTATTCCAAGTATTGCATAATTTATAAAATCTCCTAATGCATTATTACAAATTAAATATATAATTAATATTATTACTGGCAATAATATTCCTATTATTCTTGTTAATGCTATTTTTAAATACTCTTTAAATTGTTCTTTATTTTTCACAAATAACAATTTATATCCTACAACAACTACTGCTAAAGTAACACCTATACTTTGTTTCGTACATATTGCAGCTCCTACTAATATACCGAATTAAAAAATCTTTTTTCTTATCATATTTATAATCAAAATTTATACTCTTTAGTTCTTTATATAATACAATCATTGCAATAAATAATACTGTAATATTATAATCTATACAATAAATATCTCTACACAATATTCCTATCAAAGCCATACAAATTAATGATATATTTTCTTCTTTAAATAATTCCTTAAATATTTTATATATCGTAAACAATATCCCTGTCCATAATAATGCTGCCAATATTCTAGATACAATTACTTCATTTGCAATTATTTTTAAAAATATTGCTGTCACCATTGGTAATAATGGTGTTGTTATCATACTTATATCCCTATATGGTACTAAGCCTTCTGATACTGCCATTGCTGTATTATAATTCCATATTTCATCTAAATTATTTATCGGCTTTACAATTATAATTGAAAATATTGTTACAAATATAAATAATATTATTAATATATTTTTCTTTTTCACATTAAACTCCTTTTAGTATACACAATAATATAATGTATCTCCTTCAAAAATAAATTGATCTTTATTTAAACAATCCCAATCTTTTCCATCAAAATTTTCATCATATATTTTTTTATTCATTGGTATTTTTTCTAAGTTTCTATTACCAAAATAATTTATAGTTTGAACATTACACCACCATATCATTAAAGCTCTATGTGTATACAAAGATTTATGTTTTATTTCTTTATAATTCCACGTAACATTACTATCATACGCCACTGCTATATATTTAACTTTTAAGCCACTTTCAGCTTCATATTCATCTATAAATTTATTTGCTTGAATTGCTTCCTGCTTATCTAATTTATTTGCCTCCCTATGTGAAATCAAAATATTTAAAGTATTCCAAACATTAATAACAGTATAAAGTATTAATATACATATTACAATATATTTAAAAACTGATTTTTCTTCTATTATATCAGTTGTACAATATAAATACATATATATAATTCCAATTAATGCTCCTACTGAAAATACCATTCTTCCCAATCCAAAGCTTGATAATGACACAACATTTATTAATACTGAACTGATAATTGCAACAATTACTAATAATAACACATTTGCCAAATTATCAAAATTTCCATTTTTCTTTTTATCCCAGATAGCTACAATAACTATTATTGATACTAAAAAGACTAAAAAGACATATTTAGGAAATAGTTCACTTGATTGCATCAAGATTTTATGCATGTTTCCTATAATATAAATTATATTAAAAAATATTTCGCTTATATTTCCTGTTCTTGTCTGCTCTAATCCATATATTTTTCCGCATATTTTTATTTGTATCATATTAATCACAATACTAACCAATGGTATTCCTAAAACAATACACATATTTTTAATAATTGTTTTATCTATTTTTCTATTTTTAATTAGAGCAAACAATAAATAAAATGTTATAAATACATTTATTGTACCTTGATAACAAAATACTCCTAATAATACTAATAAAAATACTTTTATTATATTTTTTCCTTCATTTAACCAGTCAGCTGCTAATATATAAGCCATTATACTTATTGCCATTACTATACATTCTGTAAAATATAAATTTTCTAAGTACATAAAATTCATTATTGTTACATATGCAATTAAACTTATTATTATAAATTTTTCTTTGTATTTATATTTCTTTAAAATTTTTTCTATTAATATTATACATATGTAAGATATTATTACTGCCAAAAATGTTAATATTATTACATATTCACTTATATTTATATTGATTTTATTAGCTATTTGTCCAATTATATACATAAATATTCTTCCATCATTTAATGAATATTCTATACTATATTTACCATATCCCATTTCTATCAGTCTGTATGTATCTGTTGAATAATGACCTATTAATAATGGACTATATATTAACAAAATTATTATTATTGTTAATATGTTCTTTATTTTGCTTTTGTTTATCTTCATTTTTAACCCTTTCACCATTCAAGAAATTATTTATATATCTATTTATTTCTGATATTCCATTATTAATTTTTTCACTCTTAAATATTGTATTTTCTATAATAAAACTTACTAAATAATCTACAATGGCACATATTATAAATATTAATACACTTATACTAAATGTTGAAATCAAAAAATATCTACTTTTAAAAATATTAATCATATTTAACCTTTTTATTATTATTTCATTTCTTACATTAACATTATCATGTATTAAATAAACCCCCATTGAATGTTTTGAAATTTTATTAATCCATTTACTTTTTATCTTCATATTTGCAAATATCACAAACACAAACATTGCTGTTACTAATGGGAATATTGTATTTTGTTCCATTTCTAATCCAAATGATATTATAAATAAATATAATATTCCTATTATAAGAAAATTTAACACTGGTTTATTAAATTCTTTAACCAAATATGGTAATATATGTCTTCCACATAAGTAGAAATATATAAATCCTTCTATATCAGTATTTTTCCTGCCTGGTAATATAAAAATAATAGTTATATAAATAAATAAAATATTTCTGACATTCTTAGGTATTTCTTTTTCAAACCTTAATATAATAGGTGTAAGAAATAATAAAATTATCCAAGTATTTACAAACCAATATTGTGTATATTCTTCTATATTATGTTGATTATCTTTAAAGATAATTATAAATAATGTTGAATATATTATAACCTTAAAAATTATATTCAATGGTTTCTTTATATTAAATTTTGACTCTTTTGAATAATATCCCATTATTAGTATATATAAAATAACTGCTATCTTTCCACCAGACAATAATATAAGTGAAACAAAATGATTTTTTCCACTATACATATAAATCTTTGTGTGATATACCATATGATGTAATATTATTAAAATCATAGATATTATCCTTAATAACTCTATATTTGAATCACGAGTTTTAATTATTGCAATATTAGAATTTGCAATTTGTTCTTGTTTTTCTTTTCTCATTTGTTTCTCCATCTGATATTTTATAATTTTCTAGTATTTCTTTTACTATTTTATTTCCAAATCTAATAGCATAATTCATTCCTCTATCTTCAGGATAAATTTGTGGCATTGTACATAAGTAAATATTTTCATTTTCCAATTTATCTTTCATTATATATTTTGAATAATTACATTCTATAATAGGTTGTGCATATTTTTCATCATATACATGATATTCTTTTACATTTTCCATTGTAAAATCTTTATTTATTTGAGTTAAATATTTCATATATTCTTTTAACAATTCTTCTTCAGATACATTGTACAATTTATTATCCTCTGTCATATAATTTGATATATAAATTATATGGTTATCTTCATAATTAGATTTATCTATAAAATTTGTATGTTCAATAATTCCACCAAATGGTATATCATTATCACCAACATTTAACCAATAAAATGGACTAAAACTTTTATTACTAGCAATAACCATTGTTCTTGCAGATGTATATTTTACTTTATTCAATTTTTTTCTTTCATCATCAGATATAAATTTTTCAAATAATTTAGAAAAATCTTTATAATTTATTGTTGAAATAACTATATCAAATTTTTCTTCTTTTTCAACATCCTCTTCTACAAATTTTATAATATATTTACCATTTTCTTTTTCAATATTTGATATTTCTGTTTTCAATTTTATCTTTACATTTTCATCAATTAAATATTTATATAACCTATCTGTTAATAATTGATAACTTCCTTTTATATAACCTAATTGTTCACCATCTTTTGTACTTGATGTGCTTCTCAATTTTATTTTTCCCCATAGCCATGCCATACTAACCTGTGATTTTTTATCGCCAAATTTTGATATTAATAATGGTTCCCATATTTTAGAATATACATCTGTTCCTATTCTAGATTTTAGCCAATTTTCAGCTGTAAATTTTTCTAATTTTTTGTAATCATTTATCAATTTAATATGAATAACATTAAACCCAAATCTTAATTTTTGTATAAAATTTAATTCTTTAAATTTTAATAATGATATTGGTGTTCCAAATTCATAAGCTTTTCTATTTGTAAGATATCCCATTTTCGTTGATGGCCATATTAACTCATCTCTTAGTCCCATCTCTTCTATTAAATTTATTGCCTCTTTATCACTTTTAAATATATGTCTATAATATTTTTCTAGTCTTGTTCCATAAATCGAAACAGTATCTACCATACCACCTACATAATTATTCTTTTCAAATATTGTTACATCTTATCCATTATTTTCTAATTCTTTAGCAATATTTAATCCACTATATCCTGCTCCAATTACTCCTATTTTCATGTTCCTTACTATTTCCTCCTTAATTTTCCTTTAAAACATAATATTTAAAGTCTCTTGATATATATTCATCATATGTACTTTTTATATAACTATCTAAATCCATTCCATATATTAAATTAAAATCTTCTTCTTTATACCCCTGCATATATTTTATTATTATTTTAGGATTATTGTTCATTATGTAATTTTTATTTTCTTCTTTTATAGTTTCATCATATAGCATTATTGGAAGTTGAAAAAAATATTTATATTTAGGTTGTTTATTTAAATATATATAATAATATGGTTGATTTCCTAATACTATAATTTCATCATCTTCATTTAAATATTTTTTTAATTCATTTAATTGTTCATTAGTAATTTTTCCATTTGTCCCTGCCAATGAAAAAATTTTAAAATTATTTGATATGTTACATGATATACTAAATACAATAAAAAACACAAATATTATATACAAAAATTTTTTTGGCAACTCTTCTAATATTTTCTTTTCTTTACTATTTAATTTCAAATTATCTTTTATCCATAAACACCATACTATTAATTCTAAAATAATTGAAGGTGCTAATTGAATTAAATAATGCTTATATTCATTTGCTGCCCATGATGTTAATATCATTGAAATTATAAAAAAGCCTGTTATAAACATCTTATTTTTTAAATTTAACTTTCTGTCAAATAAAATTAACACATTACACATAAAACCTATTACTACATAAATCAAATATCTATATATATTTATTAGAACCCAAAAACTTCTAGTTTTTTGTAATATTCCTGATTTTGAATATTTCATATTCATAACAAAAAATGCATTTATAAAATCATTTATATCATTATTTAATACTAAATACATTATAATAGGCATTGTAACTATCAAAATTCCTATAATCATATAAAATATATATTTTAATAATTCTTTTATCTTTTTTTCTTTTACTGAATATATAAATTGTATAATACCAAATGCTATCCAAACAGCTATATATGTTGGCTTTATAAAAAAATTTAATGAAAAAGTTGCTCCTATTACTACCCACAAAACTTTATTTTCATATTCATTCTTATAAATTATTTTCAAAATACAATATAATGCCATACTTGTAAAAGTCATTGCATATTCTTCTGTAAAATTTCCTTCTGAAATAGTTACAAATATTAGCCTCAAATACAATAATGACATTATTAAAGATATCTCTTGATTTATAAACATTTTTGATATTTTAAATATAAAAACAGCTCCAATATATATAAATAATATTTCAACAATAAACAAACCTATTTGTGGATTTATTAAATATGCAATTGCATTTATTATATACATTATTGGTCCTTTATGATCAAATAAATCTTTATAAATTACTTGTCCCTCTATCATCCCTTTTCCCATTATTTGAAATACTGCTGAATCATTTTGCGTTATTCCCTTATTTAATGGCGATGAACTTAATCCCACTAATGCCAAAAACAGCACTACTATAAATAAAAATATGTAATACAAATTTTTCTTATTAAAAATCTTTTCCTTCATTTGTTACTCCCATTATATCCATTTTAAATTTAACACTATTTTTGTAACTAATATTTTAAATAAACCTCTGTTGACCATTTTCCCCTTCGTATTCATATCCCAAATGTTTATAGGCTGGGGGCAACACAACTCTACCTCTTAAAGTTCTAGATATAAAACCAATTTGAATCAAATATGGTTCATATACATCTTCAATTGTATCAACTTCTTCACCAACAGTCACAGCCAATGCCTCTATTCCTACAGGTCTACCAGCATATTGAACAATCATTGTATCTAATAATTTTCTATCAATTTCATCCAAACCTAATTCATCAATTTCAAGTTTATTTAGAGCATGTTTAGCAATTTTTAAATTAATATCTCCATCACCCAAAACCGCTGCATAATCTCTAACTCTTTTTAACAATCTATTTGCAATTCTTGGTGTGCCTCTTGACCTTCTAGCTATTTCTTCTGCAGCTTGGTCATCTATTTCAACTTCCAATATTTTAGCAGACCTTTTAACAATTTTCTTTAAATTTTCAACAGAATACAATTCTAATCTATTTACTATTCCAAATCTGTCTCTTAATGGTGTTGTTAAAGAACCAGCTTTCGTAGTTGCTCCAATTAGTGTAAATTTAGGCAAATCCAATCTTATTGACCTTGCACTTGGTCCTTTTCCAATCATTATATCTATTGTATAATCTTCAAGTGCTGGATACAAGATTTCTTCAACATTTTTGCTTAATCTATGAATTTCATCTATAAAAAGCACATCATTTTCTGCCAAATTGGTTAACAATGATGCCAAATCTCCAGGTCTTTCGATTGCTGGTCCTGATGTAATTTTTATATTTGACCCCATTTCATTTGCGATAATATTTGAAAGTGTTGTTTTTCCAAGCCCTGGAGGTCCATATAACAAAACATGATCCAGCGCCTCTCCCCTTTTTTTAGCAGCTTCAATGTAAATTTTCATATTTTCTTTTACTTTATCTTGTCCAATATATTCATCCAAAGTTTGGGGTCTTAATGTATTTTCTAATCTTTCTTCACCCATATTCTCTAACTCAGGATTAATTATTCTCTCTTCATTCATCGTCTTATCCTTTCGGGATTTAGGGACGTTCCTTAAACTCCCTTCTAATAGGGACACTGGGACACTCCTTAAATCTGTTTATGTATTTTCAATAAAATTTTCTATTATCTTCAACATTTTTTGATTATTAGGTTGATATTTTACAGGTTCAAATGTTTTTGATTTTATTATTGCATCTTTTAAATCTTCAACATTTTCAATTCCTATTATATAACCTTTATCATTAAAATCCTTAACAATTTGAATTTGATGATTATTTACATGCTCACCATATTCATGTTTTCTTGGTACAGCTATAACTTTCTTACCTTTTTCAATAGAAGAAACAATTGACCCAACACCTCCATGTGTTATTATCAAACTTGCTTCATCCTGAAATTTTGATAATTGTTCTTTCGACATTAAATCAATTACTCTCATTCTATGTGTTTTATATTTTGTATATCCAGCTTGCACAATTACTTCTTCATTTATTGTTTTATCTTTTATATTTTTTTCCACTTCTTCTAACAACCTGTGGAAACTATTATTTTGCGTTCCTAATAATACTAGTATCATAATTTTCTCCTCATTTTTTGTCCTTTTGAGGACGGTTCTTTTTGGGACATTAATTTTACTCAAGGCATTTCTAACTTTTCTTATATATAAAGACTTTCAGCAATATTATTTTTTTAGAAAATGTCCCAAAAAGAACCGTCCCCAAAAGGACATTTTAATAAATAGACCCTCCATATACAGCTTTTGGATATAACTTTAGCATTTCTTCCCATTGAACTATGAACAAATCCGCAATTGGATAAATCAATCTTCCTGTTGCAGTTTTTTTGTTTTTGTTTGCAAATGTTTCTATATAAATTATTTTACTTCCAAATATTTTTCCTAAATAGCACATTGGTCCTGCTGTATGTGTTCCTGTTGTTACTATCACATTTGGTCTTATTTTTAAATAAAAATATATTGTTTTTATGCATAAATAAAAGTACTTAAATATGTATGTAAATAGCTTTGCTCTTGTTCCATATGGTAAAAAGTCTATTTTTTTTCCGTATTTTTCTTTTAAGTTTTCATTTGCTTTGTCTTTTTCTGTTATTATATGATAATCATATTTTTCAAATAAAGGAGATAGTTGTAATAGTTCGTTTAGATGTCCTCCTGTACTTGATATGAATAGTACTTTTTTCATTTTATTTGGTTCCTCCAAAGTTTTCGTTTTTCTTTGTCTATTATACATTTTATTTGTTTTTCTGTCTAGTAAAACATGACAAATCACAAAAAAAGTTGTTTTAAGCTTAAGCACATAAAACAACTTTTATATTTTTTATTGTTTCTAAAACATTTTAATAAATCTTCACAAAAGTATCAGTCAAACATACCAATTTTTACATAACTCTATTGAAAATCTTTTCCTAATATATATGGATCTTCTTCTGTTCCTGTACCACTTTTGATATAAACTCCGTCTGCCATTGTTACTACAGGACGAATACCTAAACATGCTCCATTTGAAACACCACAACTCCCATTGTTCGTTACAAGCCATAATATTGGAGTTCCACTTTCATTAGCTGTTACAAGCCAGTAATATGATCCCGTATTTCTAATTTCAGTAGTTTCTTCTATTTTCCCTGTTATTGCCAATGCCTCATAATAATCCATCGAATGTATATCTTTTATTGTGTTTCCATCTTTATCTGTTGTATTTGCTATAAAATCTTTTTGACTTTGATCTACATACATTTGCCAACTTCTTGGTTTTATTTTTTTTCCTGTTTTTAGTGTATTAAATTCTGTTCTTTTCTTTCCTCCTGACAATAAATATTCTGCTCTAAAATTATCTTTTCCATCTGTAAGTTTTAATGCGAAATTTTCTGGATTTCCTGCATGTGTTATTTTCTTTACATATACTTTTCCTTCTCTTTCTTCACTATCTAATATTTGCCATCCTGAATACTTTGAAGTATATTCTATACCTTCCGAATAACTACTTATGCTTTGATTTCTATTTGTAGTTATTTTTCCATTTGTTATATTCTCTGCATTTGTTTTATCTTCTTTATATGTAAATCCTCCAAATGTAAAGTTTAATCCCGTATCTCTATCATCTAAATTAAATATTTTATTATATGTTTTTTCTTTATTCAGCATATATAAGTTTTGATTTTGCAATTCTTCTATTTCTTCTTTAGTCCAATCCCCTGCATCATATTTCACAACTCCTGGCGCTGATTTAAACTGATTTAGTGTTACTTCTTTTTCTTCTTCTACAGTCTTTCCATTATATGTTCCACTTACTTTAAATACATATTTACCATTAGCAGTTACTGGATATGGAACTCCTTTTGAGTTATCTGCTTTTGATACCACTGTACAACTATTGCCTTCTAATGATGCTATTATATTTATATATAATGTATTTCCTTTTTCTATCGTATTTTCTTTTTCAGAGTTTGTATTACTTGAACTATTGCTTGTACTGACGGCTATTGCTGTATATTGTATTTCCAACTTTTTAGTTGTTACCGTTATATTTATATCCCCAGTAACTTTTTCAATTTTTATTTTTCCTGTATTCATATCAACAATGTCATTTCCTGATGTTGTTACATTTTGTCCACCCATTGTCACTGTTAAGCCTGTTATGACATAATTTCCTGTTGTTGATACTGTTGCTTCAAATATTTTGTTATATGATGCCTTTGTTGCATTATTATCTACTGCAGTTCCATCTCCTAAAGTTTTTGTTACATTATAAAAATAATCATCTATTTTTATTATTTTTTCTGTCTTACTTCCATCACCTGAAGTTACTACAAATCTATATTCTACCCCTAATTCCACATCATAATCTATCGAAATCTTTTTCTCTACTCCAGAAACTACTTTCAATGGATTACCCTTTGGATAATCTATCTGTTTAATTCCATTTACATTATCTTTTACAACAATGTTTATTCTAACTTTATTGTCGGTTCTTGAAATTGTCGTATATTCTATTTCCATACTATTTACATTATATTCTGTTGAAATAATATTTAAATTTTGATCTATCATGAATTTTCCAGTTATTTTATCTTTATTCATTACCATTAATTTACCATTGTATGATGAATCTTCTATTAATTCAGGATTATAGTCTTTTAATATAACTTCGTTTGCCCAGTCTTGGGTTACATCATCTAATGTTGCTTCGCCTTTTTTTGCTATTTGTAATTCTTGCAACCCCATTGTTAATTGTTCTTTCATTTCGGCTTCCAGTTGTGCTTTTTTTGCTTGTTTTACTTTGGCAAATATTCCATTTTTTTCTCCAATTGTTGCTATTGCAATTCCAGCTAACAACAGTAAAATAATAATTGTAATCACCAATGCTACTAATGTTACAGCATTTTTTCTTTTGAATTTTTCCTTCATATTTTAATATTCCTTTCTTTTTATGATATTAATGTCATATTTATATTATATAATTGATTTAAAACGCCGTCAATACTTTTACGATATTTTTGTCGTTATATTTAAAGAATTATTAAAGCCCATTTTGTTTCCTTAATAATTGATTTTGTTGCTCCAGTTATGTGACATTTTTACCATACTTTTTTAGGCATAATTATGACATAATTATCACAATAATTTATATTATGGAGGCTTTTAAATGATTAAAGATTATCGTATTAAAAATGGGTTTTCTCAAGAAGAATTAGCTGAAAAAATAGATATCAGCTGGAGACATCTGCAACGATTAGAGCATAATGAATCAAAAACTACTGTAAAAACTTTAAAAAAACTTATTAAAGTCCTTAAAGTTTCTGATGAAGATATTTTAAAATATCTAAAAACAAATGATAATGATAATATAGATGAAATTTAATATTAAGAAAAAATCGAAATTAATCATTTTAAATTAATTTCGATTTTTAAGTTATAAAATTATAACATTTATTTTTATACAATTTGCATTTTAAAATTATATAAGCATTTAAAATTGATAATCTACAAATTACAATATTTATCCAAAAATTCCTTTTTTCTTAACAGGAGGTTGCTCATTCATCGTCTTAGCCAATTGAATAAGCAAATCTCTTTGTTCTTTAGTCAATCTCTTAGGAGTTTGAACTTGAACAGTAAATACAAAATCACCCTCTGATGTTGAATTTACATATTTGAAGCCCTTATTTCTAATAGTAAACTTAGTACCTGTTTGAGTTCCCTCTGGAATTTTATATTTTTCCTTACTTCCATCAACCATAGGTATTTCAAGTTCAGCTCCAAGTGCAGCTTGAGTCATAGTAATTGGGATATCACATAAAACATTATTACCTTTTCTTGTAAATATGCTATGTTTTTTAATTCTTAATGTGATATATAAATCACCTTTAGGTCCACCCTTGCTACCTGGTTCACCTTCTCCTCTTAATACCACAGTTTGATTATCATCAATTCCTGCTGGAATTTTAACTTTTATTTTTGGTTGTTTTCTTATAGTTCCTTTACCTTTACAGAATTCACAAACCTCTGTAATAACCTCACCAGTTCCATGACATTTACCACAAGTTCTGGTTGTTTGAACTTGACCTAAAATTGTATTTTGAACTTGTGTTACTTGCCCTGTTCCATGACAGTCTGGGCATTTTATTGGGTTTGTTCCAGGTTTTGCACCAGTTCCATGGCAATGTTCACAAGTTTCATTTCTATTTATTACAACTTCTTTTTCAACACCTAAAAAAGCCTCTTCAAATGTAATATCCATACTTAGATTTAAATCTGCACCTTTTCTTGGGCCGTTATTTTTTCTAGCAGACTGTCTGCCACCAAAACCACCACCAAAAAATGATGAAAATATATCACCTAAATCTCCAAAATCTCCAAAACCATCAAATCCAGAAGTAGAATATGTATAACTTCCACCTCCAAATGGTCCTCCAGCTCCACCAAATCCTTGAGGGTCAGCTGTTCCAAATTGGTCATACATTTTTCTTTTTTGAGGATTAGAAAGTGTTTCATATGCTTCATTAACTTCTTTAAATTTCTTTTCCGCTTCTTCTTTATTATCTGGGTTTGCATCTGGGTGATATTTTTTAGCCATTTTTCTATAAGCTTTTTTTAGTTCATCATCTGTGGCATTTTTATTAACACCTAAAACCTCATAATAATCTCTTTTATTAGCCATTTTTCTTTTCCTTTCACTCAATTCCGGGATTTAGGGACGTTCCTTAAAATCCCTTTTTTTAGGGATTAAGTGACACCCCTTTCATAAGAATAAATCTGAAAATTTTCAATTTTCAGTCTTAACTATACTTTTTATCATACTCAATAAAATTGGAATTTTCAATAAATTTATTCTCGCACGAAAATTTATTACATAAATTTTCAGTACAATGTTAATTTTATATATTAGGAAAATCTCTTAACTTTCCTAATATATAAGTTTATCAAACTATAAAAGGACTGTCCCATTTTCCCTCAAAAGAGGGATTTTAAGGAACGTCCCTAAATCCCTCTTTTTTCTCTCAATTATTTATTGTCATCTTCAACTTTGTAATCAGCATCATAAACATTTCCATTGTCTCCACCATTATTAGCATCTGAACCATTATCTGCTCCGCTACCTGATGCTGCATTTGGGTCTACTCCCGCTGCTCCGTTTGGATTTGCATTTTTATATAATTGTTCTGACATATCATAGAATACTTTTGTTAATTTTTCTGTTGCTTCTTTGATTTTTTCTGTATCGTTTGTTTCTAATGCTTTTTTAGTATTATCGATTTCAGTTTCAACTTTAGCTTTTTCTTCTCCACTAATCTTGTCTCCTAAATCGTTTAATGTCTTTTCACTGTTGTAAACTAAACTTTCTGCATTATTTTTAACTTCGATTTCTTCTTTCTTCTTTTTATCTTCTTCAGCATGTGCTTCTGCATCTTTAACAGCTTTGTCGATATCTTCGTCTGTTAAGTTTGTTGATGCTGTAATTGAAACATCTTGTTGATTTCCTGTTGCCATATCTTTTGCAGATACATGAACTATACCGTTTGCATCTATATCAAATGTTACTTCAATTTGAGGTACTCCTCTTGGTGCTGCTGGAATTCCTGTTAATTGGAATCTTCCTAATGTTTTGTTGTATGCAGCCATTTCTCTTTCACCTTGTAATACATGAACTTCTACTGATGTTTGACCATCTGCTGCTGTTGAGAATATTTGTGATTTTTTAGTTGGTATTGTTGTATTTCTTTCAATTAATTTTGTAAATACTCCACCATATGTTTCAATACCTAATGATAATGGTGTTACATCTAGTAATACTAAGTCTTTAACATCTCCTGATAAAACACCACCTTGAATTGATGCACCAATTGCAACACATTCGTCTGGGTTTATTCCTTTATCTGGTTCTTTACCAGTTATTCTCTTAACAACTTCTTGAACAGCTGGAACTCTTGTAGAACCACCAACTAATAATACTTTATGAATATCATTTGCCGTTAATCCTGCATCTTTTAATGCTTGGTTAACTGGTCCTGCTGTAGCTTCTACCAAATCATGAATTAACTCTTCAAATTTAGATCTTGTTAAAGTTACATCTAAATGTTTTGGTCCTGTTGCATCTGCTGTAATAAATGGTAAGTTGATTTGTGTTTGTTGAACACCTGATAATTCTATTTTAGCTTTTTCAGCTGCTTCTTTTAATCTTTGCATTGCCATTTTATCTGTTCTTAAATCAATTCCATTTGATTTTTTGAATTCATCTACTAAGTAATCAATAATTTTATTATCAAAATCATCTCCACCTAAATGTGTGTTACCACTTGTAGATAAAACTTCAAATACACCGTCACCAATATCTAGTATAGAAACATCAAATGTTCCTCCACCTAAATCATAGATTAATATCTTTTGATCTTGTTCTTTATCCATACCATAAGCTAAAGCTGCTGCTGTTGGTTCGTTTATAATTCTTAAAACTTCAAGTCCTGCTATTTTACCAGCATCTTTTGTTGCTTGTCTTTGGCTATCATTAAAGTATGCAGGTACTGTAATAACTGCTTGAGTTACTTTTTGTCCTAAATAATTTTCTGCATCTGTTTTTAATTTTTGTAAAATCATTGCAGATATTTCTTGTGGTGTAAAGCTGTCACCTTCTATTTTAACTTTTTCAGCTGTACCCATTTTTCTTTTTATTGATATAACAGTATTTTCTGGATTTGTAACTGCTTGACGTTTTGCTATTTGTCCAACTAGTCTTTCACCATTTTTTGAGAATGCTACTACTGATGGTGTTGTTCTGTTACCTTCAGCGTTTGGTATTACTACTGGCTCTCCTCCTTCCATAACTGCTACACATGAGTTTGTTGTTCCTAAGTCAATTCCTATAATTTTTCCCATTTTAAATTCCTCCCTAAATTCTTGTCAAAAGGGACGGGGGTTTTTGACAACTTTTTAATTTTATATTATCAGTTGTCAAAATTCCCCGTCCCTTTTGACAACTTTTTTAAAATTAATAACTACCTAATTAGCTACAACAACCATAGAATGTCTAATAACTCTGTGCCCTATTTTGTAGCCTTTTCTATACTCTTGAACAATTTCTTTTTCTCCCTTAGAATCATCTTGAACACTACTAACAGCTTCATGAAGTTCTGGATCAAAAGTTTCTCCAAGAGCTTTGATTTCTTCTACACCTTTTGATTTAAGTACATCTTGAAATTGTTTTAAAACAAGTTCAACACCTTTTTTATAATTTTCATCTTTAGTTTCAACTTTTGCTGCATTTTCTAAGTTATCTAATATTGGAAGCATAACCTCCACAACATCACCTAAAATTGAATTATACATACCTTCTCTTTCTTTTTGGCTTCTTTTTTTGTGATTTTCAAATTCAGCTAAAATTCTTTTATATCTGTCTGTCAAATCGTCTAATTCTTGTTGTTTTTTTTGTAATTCACTTTTTTCTTCATTAATTTTTTTGATTTTTTCTGTTACTTCTTTTTCAACATTTTCTTTTTTTTCTGACATCTTATCGCCTCTTTCTTTTATTTTTTATTATTTTCAAGAAATTTTTATTAAAATTATATTTTATTACAAAAAATTGTAATTACTTCTCATCCATTATATTCCTTTGTCTTTTAGTTTTTTATTTATATACTTCATAACTGAAATAACTTTTGAGTAATCCATCCTCTTAGGTCCTATAATTCCTATTGTTCCCATATCTTTGTCACCAACTTTATGCTTAAAAGTTATAACACTAAAATCTTTAAGTTCTTCTTTTTCATTTTCATCGCCTATATAAACATTTATATCTTTTGCAAATCCTGAATTTAATATGTCCGTCATTAAGTCCTTTTCGTCAATTATATTTACAAAATTTTTAGCAACTGCCAAACTATTAAATTCCGGTAAATCAAAGGCTTTATTTGCCCCCTCAAGATATACTTGTCTATCTTCTGAAATAACTTTTTTGATTTGTTCTATAATCGGTTTTATAACTTTTACACTATATTTCATTTCATTTATTAAGTATTCTTCCAAAGGAACATCTATTATTTGCAGTGGTTGACCTTTTAATTTTTGATTAAACATATAATTTATTGTTTCTACTTGTTTGTCTGTTATATCTTCATCAAATTTTATTATTGTTTCTTTTACCATTCCTGTATTTGTCAATATTATTGCCATTAACATTCTTGGTCCAAGCAAAACAAATTTTATTTCTTCAATTAGCAAATCTTGTGAACTTGGCCCAATTGCTAATGTTGTATAATGTGTTATTTCTGAAATTGTTGTTGTTGCAATTTTTGTTAAGTCTTCTATTTCATTTACCTTTGTTTCTAATTTGTCACTTATATATTTAATTTCTTCAATACTTATGTTGTCATCTTTTAAAAGTTCGTCTACATAGTATCGATATCCTTTTTCTGATGGAATTCTTCCACTTGATGTATGTGTTTTTTCTAAATATCCTGCTTTTTCAAGGTCTGCCATTTCGTTTCTTATTGTTGCACTACTATATTGTAATTCTTCATTGTTTGTTAGTGCATTTGAACTTACTGGCTCTGCTGTATTTATATATTCTTCTACTATGGCTTGTAATACTTTCTTTTTTCTATCGTCAAGCATTTTATCACCTCTTTTAGCACTCTTTTTATTTGTTTGCTAATCTTGTTATATATTATATCCTTTTTTAGCACTTGTCAATACCTTTTGCTAAATTTTTTTGTGAATTTTTCGTGAACAGTCACAATTCACAGTATAGTAAAATATATATTTGAAATTAATCATTTATTTCATTTTAAATAATTTACAAGCTGTGAATTGTAACTGTGAACGAATACAAACAACATTAATATAATTTTTGAAATACATAAAAATGATTTTTTGAATATATTCCAAATATAATAAAAATAGTAGACAAAAAAATCTAAAATCCACAGTACTACTGCAAATTTTAGATTTCATTTTTTATAATATCCAATCATCAGCTGGATCTTTAGGTCCATATTTTTCTTTCAAATCATTAACTAATTTTGAATCACTTTTTTTATCTGTATCTTCTATATTTAAAGGTTGAACATCATAATGCATTTGCTTTAAGAAATTTTTTCTAAGTTCATTTTCTCTTTGTAAAGTTTTACTCATTTTTCTAGTTTTTCTTAATATTCCACCACATTCTTCAAATCTTCCTTCTTCAATAAATTTCTCAACTACATCTATTGGAACTCTTGTATAAGAACTTACTTCTATTTTTGTACTTTTTGGTTTCAATGCAATATAATTTTTTACTCTTTCATAATATGTTTTTTCAACATCCTTTTCCATTTTACATCCTTCCTTTGCAATTAAATTTCTTTTGTTTACTTATTTATACACTAACTAATTTTATTTTGTCAACACTTTTTGCTATTTTTTCAATATCATTAGTTACTATATAATGGTTTTCTTATGGTAGTTTGCTGGATAATGGTATTTTAAATTGCCTTCGGTTCAATACACAATATAATAATTTCTAAAATCTTTTTTGAACTCCATTCCACTAAAGTGAACTCTTGTCCAAAAAAGATTTAATAAATTTTAATATTGTTTCAATCACATTCAGGTAATTTAAAATACCATTATCCAGCAAACTACCATAAGAAAACCATTATATAGTAACTATCATTATTCATTTTTTTACAGTTCCGAAATGATAATTCTTTAAAGCATTATCATTACCGAACTGTAACCATTTTTATATAATAGAAGAAATCAAAATTCCAACTGTCTGAATTGCAAACAAGTTCAAAATATTCGAAGTAAGCAAATTATTAGTAGCCTCAACAACCCCAAGCATATCATCATCAACCTTTTTATAATGTCTTTGAGCTTCAAAAAAAGTAATCAACTCAGGCAAACTAGTAACAAAACCTAATAAAATTCCAACAATAACCTCAGAAACCCCAAACAAATTACATAAATTTTCAAGTGTATCTCCTAGTAGCTCTCCTATAACAAATAATAAAATTCCTATTATAATTAAAATCAATACATATAGTAACACTTTTTTAGAATTCTTCTTTTCCTCTTCAATTTCTTCTGCAAGTTCCTCATCTTCGTTTTTTAAATATAACTTATGAACATGATTATTTAAAATTCTAAATAAAATATACAAAATAATGAACAATGGCACTACTGCTAATTTTAATTCTATATCAAGTTTTAGAAAAACAATTGGTATTGCTATTGTAAAAAATACTAATACTAAATCTGTTATTATTGCTCTATTACGTAATTTTGAAGCGTTCTTATTTAGCAAAATAGCTCCTAAATATTGAATCAAATTAATTACATTTGAACTTAAAATATTATAAACACTTGCTCCTGTTAGTCCTCTCAAGCTTGATGTTGTTATTGTTAATAATTCTGGTACTGATGTTGCATATCCTGCTATATCTCCAACTGTTTTTGCTTTTAAATTCAAAGCTTCTGCTAATTTTCTCAATGTTGTTACTAGTATATATTTCGAAATCAGTACTATTAATCCTGAATATATGATAAATTTTATTATTTCTAAAAACATTTATTGTTCTCTCCTTTTTCTTTTTTTATTTTTGTCTTTTTTAAAGTTTTTTATTCTTTTCTTTTTTATTTATTTGTTACAATTCGAAAACAAAATAGCTGTTACAATTCACAGCTTATAAATTATAAAAAATAAAATTAATGATTTACTTTTTATGTTAACATATTTACAAATACATAAAAAAATGGTATAATTTACATATGGCTTATTATAGAGTATTGAAAGGAGACATCTTATGAAAAAGAACAGCAATATATTAGCTGAACTTTTTTCAGCTAATAATACTCATGACTCTGAAACTACAGAGATCAGAAAAAAAAACCAAAAGAAAAGCAACAGCACTATTACAACATATGATGTTGTTGCACACATAGAAAATAACCAATTAACCATATTAGACAAGAAATTATCTAATTACGAAATTGACTTTATACGAAGCCAATTTTGCCAATAATTATTTTCTAAAGTGTATATGTAAAATTTATAAAAATTACGTATACGCTTTCTTTTTATGTCAATTTTCCTTGATATTTAATAAAAATTAGTATATAATAGTTGCATATTTTAAATAAAGAATTTTTCAAACTGCAAAAACAAATTTTTATCATTAAATATTAAAATAAATTTTAGGAGGCAAAAATGATAGATATCAAATTTTTAAGAGAAAACCCTGATGTTGTAAAACAAAACATCAAAAACAAATTTCAAGACGAAAAACTAGTATTAGTTGACGAAGTTATTGATTTAGACATAAAAAACAGAGAAGCCAAATTAAATGGAGATAATTTAAGAGCTGAAAGAAAATCTTTAAGTGCTAAAATTGGTGGACTTATGAAACAAGGCAAAAAAGAAGAAGCAGAAAGTATAAAAGTAAAAGTTCAAGAAATAAATGCACAACTTGAAGAAAACGAAAAATTAGAAACAAAATATGCAGAAGAAATAAAATCAAGAATGATGAAAATACCAAATATTATGGACCCATCTGTTCCAATTGGTAAAGACGACAGTGAAAATGTAGAAGTTCAAAGATTTGGTGAACCAGTTGTTCCAGATTACGAAATTCCATATCATGCAGATATTATAGCAAGATTTAATGGAATGGATAAAGAATCTGCAGGACGCACAAGCGGTGTTGGATTCTACTACCTAATTGGTGATGTTGCAAGACTTCATGAAGCAATGCTTGCATATGCCAGAGATTACATGATTAACAATGGTTTCACATATGCTATACCACCTTTTATGATTCGTAGTGATGTTGTAACTGGTGTTATGAGTTTTGAAGAAATGTATGATATGATGTACAAAATTGAAGGTGAAGATTTATACTTAATCGGTACTTCTGAACATTCAATGATTGGTAGATTTAAAGACCAACTAATCAAAAAAGACGAACTTCCAATTAGCATGACATCATACTCTCCATGTTTCAGAAAAGAAATTGGTTCACATGGTCTAGAAGAAAGAGGTTTATACCGTGTTCATCAATTTGAAAAACAAGAAATGATAGTTTTATGCGAACCAGAAGATTCTATGAACTGGTACAATAAAATGTGGAAATTAAGTGTTGATTTATTTAGAAGTTTCAATGTTCCAGTAAGGCAACTTGACTGTTGTTCTGGAGATTTAGCAGACTTAAAGGTAAAATCTTGCGATATTGAAGCTTGGAGTCCTAGACAAAAGAAATATTTTGAAGTTTGTAGTTGCTCTAATTTAGGAGACGCTCAAGCCAGACGTTTAGGAATTCGTGTTAAGAGTGAAAAAGGAAACTATTTCTTACATACATTAAATAATACAGTTGTTGCTACCCCAAGAGGATTAATTGCTGTATTAGAAAATAACTATAATAAAGATGGAAGTGTTACTGTTCCAGAAGTTTTAAGACCTTACATGGGTGGAACTGAAAAAATTCTTCCAAAAAAATAAAATTAGACAAAAGGGACAAAAAAGTGTCCCATTTTATATAAAAAATTTAATAATTTATGGGAGCAAAAATATGATAGTAAATAATCCAAAATTTGAAGTATCAGCAGTAAGACCTGCTCAATACCCAAAAAACAATTTACCAGAAATTGTTTTAGTTGGTAAATCTAATGTTGGAAAATCAAGTTTTATAAACACCATGATAAACAGAAAAAAACTTGCTAGAACAAGTAGTGAACCTGGTAAAACAAGACAAATTAATTTTTATAATATTGATGAAAAATTTTATTTTGTTGATTTACCTGGATATGGATATAGCAAAATGTCTAAAAAAGAACAAGAACAAGTTGGTAAATTTATTGAGCAATATCTATTTAACAGAGAACAAATTTCTTTGATTATCTTTTTAGTAGATATTCGTCATTCACCTACTGAAAATGACAAACTTATGTACAATTATGTTATTCGTTCTGGTTTGCCTTGTATGATTTTAGCTAACAAGGCTGATAAAATTGCTGTTACTAAAGTTTCAGATGTAGCTAGTAAATTGCAAAAAACATTAAATCCAATTGGTGATATTCCTACTTTTCCATTTTCTTCTGAAAGAAGAATTTATATGGATGATGTATGGAATGAAATTGAACAATATATTTAGAAAAAAAGGAAAATAAAGCCTTATGCTGAATTTTCCTTTTTTATTTTAAATTCAAATTAAAAAGAAAAAGAGAGAAATTTTTACCAGCCTCATTTCTCCCCTTCTGTTTTTAGCAACAACATTTTCTTTTTTTATCTTTCTTTCTATTACAAATAAGCAATATAATAGATAAAATAAGAAGTAATCCCAAAACAACTGCTAAAACTATTATTGCTCCAAAAGATGCTAATATTTCAGATGCTATTACAGCTGCACCAACTAATAGTCCAACAACAAATGAAAAAGCAATTGCTAATATTACTGTTATAATTCCAAAACATTTATTGTTATTACATCTTTCCTCTTTTTTGTCATAACAAAATACTTCTTGTGGCTCCATAAAAGTCACCTCCTGCATAACACTCTAATTAATTGTGTTATACTATATATTATGAAATATAATTCAAAAAGTACCATTTTTTAACAAATTTCTATCTTTCTTCCCTATCAATACCTACAATCTTATCTTTTTCTGCCTTATCATCCGAATTATTATCTTGTATTTTTGTTTCTCTCTGAATTGAATCTTTTATTATTTTATATAAATATTGATAATCAGAATATTCTCCATCAGAAGCTTTTACCAAAGCTTTTCTAACATATGTAAAATGATCTAATAATAAATTTCTATCCATTTTAAACCCATGTTCTTCAGCGAATCTAAAAGCATATGTAACAATCGTTCTTGTATTTCCATCTCTAAATGGATGTACTTGCCATAACTCAGCAATTAATTTTGTAAAATCCATTGCTTTGTTATCTAAATCTTTTGCATTCCAATTTATCCTATTTAATTCATTCAAACATTCTATTGCCTTAGGCTCAAGTTCTTTAGGATACGCATATCTTACAGTATCTCCGCCTAAAACATCTTCTGGTTTTTCCATTGGTACAGTTCTAAATTCACCAGCCCAATCATAAATATCACACAAAATATATTTATGAATATTCTTAACATACTCCAAATCAAATTTTGTACAATCCACATCTCTATCAACTGTAAGTAATTTAACAAAAGAAATATCAGCTTCTGCCTGTCTTAATTGTTCATAATCTTTTATACCCAATTTATTTTTTAATGTTCCTGTATCTTCATATACATATGGATCTTTCATTATTTATTACCTCCATTTGTATATTTTTCTAACACTTTTTTTTGAATTTCTTCTATTTCTATTTTTCCGTCTATATATTGTTTTGCTAAATTTAAAACATCATCACTAGGTTTATCTGCTCCTAATAAAGAAATTCCTAACGCTTTTTTTACAATATCTTTTCTTTCTTCTCTTGTTGTTTCTGAAATTAAATATTTATTATTCATATAACTTTCAAATTCCTTTCTTCCTATAAAATTTTTTAATATATTTTTATAAAAAGATTTTTATTATTTATTTTCATTTTCTATTTTCTTAGTTATCATTTTTAATGCCTTTTCTCTTGGAAGCATAACTACATGTCCACAACCTTGGCATTTCAATTTAAAATCAACGCCAACTCTTGTTATTTCCCATAATTTACTTCCACAAGGATGTTGCTTTTTAGTTCTAACAATATCTCCAATATTATAATCCATTTTTCATTCCTCCTTTAAGATATAATCCTATTTTGAAAAACGTCTTACAATCTCATCTTTTCCAAGAACTTGCATAATTTCATATAAATCAGGTGTATTAGTTCTTTTTGTTAAAGCAACTCTTAGAACTGTACTAACATCACCAACATGTGCTACATACATTCCTGGATTTGCTTTAAATTCTTTAACCTCTTTAGCATAGCCCATTTCACCTGATAACTCTTTTATTTTATCAAACCAAGTTTGCTTATCGTCATTTTCATCATAATATTTTTCAACATATAACTTTAATATTTTTTCAATTGACTCTTTATCATTAATTACTTGGAATGGATATTCATCTTGGTTTTTATCAAATAATTCATTGTACATATATTCAACATTTTCTTTAACATCTGACCATTTTGATATATCTTTTCTTGGCTTTTTGTTTCCTCTTTCTATACCAAAAACTTTTAAAGCATATTCTTTATCTTTTAAGATTTCCGCTAATTCTTTGTCATATTTTGATGCCCATTTTAAAGCATTTTCATATACTTCTTCTGCTGACATTTTTGATATTACTGTTTTTGATACATCTAATAATTTAACCATATCAAACAAAGCACCACTAACACTCATTTTATTTAATTGTAATTGAAATTCATCCATTGATTTATCTGGGTTTGCTCTTCTCCAATTTTCAAATGTAGAATTTGCAATATTCATTAAGTATTCTTTAACTGCTTCTGCTGGAATACCTTCTTCTGCATAGTAACTTACAGCAGCTTCTGCATCTTTTCTTTTACTTAATTTTCTCTTATTACCATTATCATTTTTCATTATTGGTGCAATATGTGCATATTTAGGAGCTTTAAATCCTAATTCATGGAATAATTGCAAATGTAATGGAACTGAAGATAACCATTCATCTCCTCTTATTACATGTGTTGTATGCATTAAGTGGTCATCAACTGCATGTGCAAAGTGATATGTTGGCAAACCATCTGCTTTTATTATAACTATATCTTGGTCATTTTCTGGAAAATCAACCTTCCCTTTAATTACATCATGATGTTGTATTTTTCTGTCTTCTCTTCCAGGTGATTTAAATCTGATTATATAATTTTCACCATTTTGGATTCTTTTCATAGCATCTTCAACAGTTACAGTTCTACATTTTGCCCATACACCATAATATCCAGGTCTGATTTTTGCAGCCTCTTGCTTTGCTCTTATTTCTTCTACATCTTCAGGTGTACAGAAACATGGATATGCTTTACCTTGTTCAATTAAGTATTTTGCATATGCTTGGTAAATTTCTTTTCTTTGACTTTGTTTATATGGTCCATAGTTTCCTTTTCCTTCATTTTCAGAAATCATTCCTTCGTCTGGCTCAATTGCAAAATCCTTTAAAGAACTTACTATTCCAGATACCGCATTTTCAACTTCTCTTTTTTGGTCTGTATCTTCAACTCTTAAGAAAAATACTCCATTTGTTTGTGAAGCCAATTTTCTTGCTATTAATGATTGGTATAATCCTCCAATATGTACAAATCCAGTTGGACTAGGAGCAAATCTTGTTACTATTGCTCCTTCTGGTAAATCTCTTTCTGGATATTTTTCTTCATAATATGATATTTCCTTTGCATCTGGAAATATTAAATTTGCTAAATCTTTATAATCCATTTTTCATTCTCCTCTTAAATGATATTTTTATCTTTCTAATTCTTCTTTTTCCTTTGGTTTTCTTCCTCTATTGTCTCTTTTTGCAATCAACATTCTACCATTTTGTCTTTTTTCTTTTTTATTAACTTCTATTATTAATTTAATTACTTCATCATTACTAATACTAGGATATGTTTTTCTTAATTTCTTTTTTATTTCATTTGGTGTCAAATTCATATTATTTCTTACTATTTGTAGTTTAGAATTTTCCATAATTTTTCCCCTTTACAAAACATTTTATACTTCCATTATAATTGGAATTATCATAGGATTTCTCTTTGTTTTTGTAAAAATATAATCTCTTAAATTTTCTCTAACAGTAGACTTAATAGTTGACCAATCTCTAACACCTTTCTCCTCGCATTTTCTAATTTCATGTCTAACAACATTTTTAACATCATCCATTAAATTTTCTGATTCTCTAACATACACAAAACCTCTAGAAATAACATCAGGTCCTGCAACAACTTCACCTGTTGAAGAATCCATTGTTAAAACAATAACAATTAAACCATCTTGTGATAAATGTTGTCTGTCTCTTAAAACAATATTTCCAACATCTCCAACACCAAGTCCATCAACTAAAACTCTACCATTTGGAACCATTCCGCCTAATTTGATATCATTTTCATCTAATTCAACAACTCTACCATTTTCCATCATAACAATATTTTTAGCTGGAATACCCATCATTTGAGCCGTTTCAGCATGTGCTCTTAATTGTCTATATTCACCATGAACAGGTATAAAGAATTTTGGCTTTGTAAGCGCAAATATCAATTTTTGTTCTTCCTGACAAGCATGTCCTGAAACATGAACATCTGCTAATGCACTATATACTACCTCTGCACCTATTTGCATTAAATCATCAATTACCTTTGAAACTGATTTTTCATTTCCTGGTATTGGATTTGCAGAAATTATTACTAAATCATTTGGTGTAATTTTAACTTTTCTATGGTCACCTGCTGCCATTCTTGTTAATGCAGACATTGTTTCACCTTGGCTACCTGTTGTTATAATTACCAATTGTTCATCATTATATGTTGACATTGTATCTATATCAATAAATATATCATCTGGACAATCTATATACCCTAACTCTTTTGCAGTTGAAATCATATTTATCATACTTCTACCACATATTGCAATTTTTCTGTGATATTTTACTGCTGAACTTACTATTTGTTGAACTCTGTGTACATTTGATGCAAATGTTGCAACAACAATTCTCTTTGTACATCCATCAAATAATTCGTCAAATACTGGTCCTATCGAACTTTCAGACATTGTAAATCCTTTTCTTTCAGCATTTGTACTATCTGACATTAATGCTAAAATACCTTCATTTCCAAGTTCTGCAATTCTTCCAAGGTCCATAATTTTTCCATCTATTGGTGTGTAATCTACCTTGAAGTCACCTGTGTGTAAAATTGTTCCAACAGGTGTTTTTATTGCTAGCATTACTGAATCTGGTATACTATGTGTACTTCTGATAAATTCAACTTCAAAATATTTACCAAATTTAATTTTTTGTCCTTGTGTTACTTCAACCAATGTTGAACTTCTTAAAATTCTGTGTTCCTCTAATTTATTTCTAATTAATCCCATTGCTAGTTTTGGTGCATATACTGGAATATTTATTTGTTTTAATAAATATGGTACACTTCCTATATGGTCTTCGTGACCATGTGTTATTATTAATCCCTTTATTTTTTCAACATTTCTTTGTAAATATGTTATATCTGGTATAACTAGGTCTACTCCAAGCATATCATCTTCTGGGAATGATAAACCGCAGTCTACTACAATTATTTCATCATCATATTCAAACACTGTAATGTTTTTTCCAACTTCGTGTAATCCTCCTAATGGAATAATTTTTAGTTTTGGCTTTTTAAAAATATTATTTCTTCTTGTAGTTTTTCTTTCTGCTATTGCACTTTCTCCTCTTACTACAAGTTCTTTTGATTCTATATTCTCTTGTGTTTTATTCTCTCTTGTTTTTCTTGTATTTCTTACACTTCTTGTGTTTCTAATGTTTTTTGTATTCTCATTTTTTTCATCTTTTACTTTTTTTGCTGTTGTTCTTCTTTGTGTTCTAGAACTTCTTGATATTTTTCCATCTTTATTTGTAATTGACTTTTCAGTATTTGTTTTCTCCATATTCTCTATTTTTTCTTGTTGTTTTTCTTGCACCGTTTTTCTTGTATTACTTTTCCTTGGTGCTCTTGGCTTTCTTTCTATTTTTTCTTCTGCCATAATATTCCTCTCTTTCTTTTTTCATTCATCATTTTAGATGTTTTATTTTTTATATATTCAATTTTAATAATTCCCTATTTGTTTAAATATTTTCTTTTTATATGTAATTTTCTTCATACCATTTTAACCACAATATTAAAAACAAATCTGAAAAAATCTTTGATTTTTCAATAAATTTGTTCGTGCACGAAAATTTATGAAATAAATTTTATGTACAATTTTATATATATTAGTAAAGTTGCATAAATTTTCTAAATTAAAAGCTATATCTTTTAATTTTATATTTCCTATTTTCCATATTTTATTTTTAAGTTTTTGTGTTATTGAATTAATTTTTTCTTTTGTTTTATCCGTTCTCTTTTACTTTTTCTTTAAACTTTTAGGTTTTATAAAATCTCATTCTCGTGCCCTTTGGCAACATCGTGTGTATTATACTACAAAAATTGGAAATTGTCAAATCGTCTTTATGTTAAATTTATATGTAAATTAATCATTCAAAGTTATTCTTTCATTATCATTAGTGAATTGTATTATTTAAACACAAGACAAAGAACAACAATAATTATAATATATATTTTGAATTTATAGTTTTATCAAAACAAAAAATGTCCTTTTTTGAGACGGTGTCCTAAACAGAACCGTCCCAAAAAGGACATTTTTTATACTAAATTATTTTAATTGATTCATAACTTCTTCTGCAAAGTTTTCTTCTTTTTTCTCGATTCCTTCACCTTTTTCAAATCTAGCAAATGCAACAACTTCAGCATCTTTTTCACTTAATAATTGTGAAACTTTTTTGCTTGGTTCTTTTACAAATGCTTGGTCTACTAAGCATATTTCTTCATAAAATTTTCCAATTCTACCTTGAACTATTTTTTCTGCTATTGCTTCTGGTTTACCTTCATTCATTGTTTGAATTTTTAAGATTTCCATTTCTTTTGCTACTCTTTCTTCTGGAACTTCTTCTCTTCTTACAAATTCAGGTCTAGCAGCAGCAATTTGCATACATATGTCTTTTGCAACTTCTTCTGATCCTTTAGCCATATTTACTAAAACTGCGATTTTTCCATCACCGTGGATATATTTTGCAACTAATCCTTCTGATTCAAATCTTACAAATCTTCTAATTGATAAGTTTTCACCTATTGTTGCTATTTTTCCAACTAATGCTTCTTGAACTGTTTTTCCTTCTTCAAATTCAGCTGGTGATGCTAATAATGCTTCAACATCTGCTGGATTTTTGTCAACTATTTGTTTTGCAACATTCATAACAAATGTTTTAAACTCTTCATTTTTAGCAACAAAGTCTGTTTCAGAGTTTACTTCTACTACAGCCCCAACTTTTCCATCTTCTGAGACATATGCTTCAACTAATCCTTCTGCTGCAACTCTTCCTGATTTTTTAGCTGCTTTTGCAATTCCTCTTTCTCTTAAAAGATCCATTGCTTTTTCCATATCTCCATCAGTTTCTGTTAAAACTTTTTTGCAGTCCATCATTCCTGCACCTGTTTTTTCTCTTAATTCTTTTACTAAACTTGCTGTAACCATCTTTTAATTTCCTCCTTATATTTTATTTTTGATAATTTTAATTACCAAAATATTTATCTTTTTATATTTCTATTAGAAACAAAGCATAACTTTCCCAATATATAAAAGCAAGCTTATTCCCGTCCGAATATTTTCGAACGAGCGTAGCTCGCTCTTTCTTTTTAATTACTCACAAAATTTATTTATAAATTTTATAATATTATATTCTCATTATTTTTCTTCACTGTCAGCTACTACTTCTTCCATTGAAGCTGGTTCTTCTGAAACTTCTTCAGCAACTTCTTCTGCTTCAAAACTTTCACCTTGTTTACCTTCAATGATAGCATTTGCCATTACATCTGTTATTAATTTAACAGCTCTTATAGCATCATCATTTCCTGGTATAGCATAATCAACTTCTTCTGGATTGCAGTTTGTATCTACTAATCCGATTACTGGAATTCCTAATTTTTTAGCTTCTAATACAGCTATATGTTCTTTTTTAGGATCTACTAAGAATATAACTCCTGGTATTTCTTCCATATCTTTGATTCCACCTAAGTTTCTTTCTAGTTTTTCCATTTCTTTCTTTAATAAGATTACTTCTTTTTTAGGTAGTACCTCAAATGTACCATCTTCTTGCATTTTTTCTAAATCTTTTAATCTTTGTACTCTTGTTCTGATAGTATCGAAGTTTGTTAACATTCCTCCTAACCATCTTTGATCAACATAGTACATTCCAGATTTTTCTGCAGCTTCTTTAACACATTCTTGTGCTTGTTTTTTAGTTCCTACAAATAGAACTGTTTTTCCTTCTTCTGCTTGTTCTTTTAAAAAAGCATATGCTTCATCGATTTTTTTAGATGTTTTTTGTAAATCGATTATATGGATTCCGTTTCTAGCTTGGAATATGTATTCAGCCATTTTAGGATCCCATCTTCTTGTTTGATGTCCAAAGTGAACACCTGCTTCAAGTAATTGTTTCATTGCAACTACTGCCATTTTAAATTCCTCCCTTTTTGTTTTTACTTCCATAAAGTTCATCATTTAAATAGGACCAATTGCTTGGCACTTCCCTTTAAACTTGCTTTATGTGTTTTCTACACATTACATTATACCAGCATTTTCCTGTAAATGCAAGTGTTTTGCAAATTTTTTTATTTAAATTATTATACAGTAACTTTAAATTTGCAACACCATCCTATTAACTTCTGACAAATCAGTAGCTGTAAATCTTCCATTTTCATCAATATCTCCAGCAAATTTAAGAGCACCATCCAAAGAAACCAAATCCAAAACAGCAGCATTCATAGTAGACAAATCTTGAGCAGTAACCTTACCATCACCACTAAAATCCCCCATTACAGCCACATCAAATTCATAAACATCACCATATCTAGAAACCTGTAGTATCATACCAGTACCAACAAAATCATCATCAGAAAGTTCAGCACCATCAGAATCAAAAACTTTAACATCACCATTAGTATCCAAATTTTTAACAAAATCTTTTTTAGATGTTCTCATATCAACTCTAGAAACATACTTATCCTCAATTTTATATTTATTTGAAGATACATATAACTCATCTAAGCCTAATAATTTCTTATTTTCAGTCAAATATTTTTCTTTATCAGTTTCATTCAATTCCAATATATTAGATAACAATTGATTTTTTTGCATAAAATAGCAATATCTATCTTCTTGTTTTTCTATAGGTATATTAGATTTTATTTTTTCTATATATGCATCAATTTTTCTTTTAAAAATTTCATATTCTTGTTCATCTGTGGTTCCTTCTTTTTGTAAGCCATATTTTGTTATTGTATATGTAGTTTGCTCATTTGTTGAATTTTTAAACTCTTCATTTTTGTTTAAAACTTGACTGTTAAATACTAATCTTCCACTAGCTTCTCTATGTTTTATTTTTATTTTATATCCAAAATCAACATCTATAGTATCATTTGATGGATTTGGAACATTTCCTATATAGCTTTTTTCATATATCACATTTCCTTGTGTATCAACAATTTGAAGATTTGCATATTCGTCTATAAAATACACATGTGAACTCATATTGTTACTAATAACTTGTATATTTTTATTTTCCATATCCATTTTTAATTTAGCAAATTCACTATCGCCAAGACCTCTAAAAGAAATCACTGTATCTGATGCAAGTGTATCTGTATTTATTTTTTTATATTCTATATTTTTTTCATTTATAGTATTTTCTTTTACAACGATGTACTCATATTGATAACTATATGCATTATTTTTTGGCTTTGGAATTTGTATTCTATAAATTCCAGCAGGTATATTATTTATTACAATATTTTTGTTTTCAATAGTTATTTCTTTAACAACATTTTTTCCATCTTTTATATATATTTTTTGACCTTTTATTTGTTCAAAATCATCAATAGAAATATTAAGTTTTATGTTTCCTTTCATATTATATTTTTCAATATCTTGATTACTAACTAGTGAATATCTTCCCTCTAAATTAAGGTCTTTTCTGATTTGTTCAGCTTTTTGTTCTGTACTTACTAAGTCTCTTAAATAATATACAAATGGCATGTCCTGTTCATATATTTCTGATTGAATATCTTCTGATGGTGTTATTTTATATGAATTCAAATACGGAATTACATTATATCCAGAAACTTCACTAAATGATTTTGCAAACATATCTGATGCCTTATATCTTATACCTTGTTTTACATATTCTCTATATTTTGAATGTACATATGCCATTGATTTTTCTGGTCCTATTTTATCTAGTAAATCTACAAATGAATATAGTTTTTGTTGATAACTTAATTCATTATAGTTTGATACTTTTTCTCTAGCATTTTTAATATTTTCCTCAATATTTAATTTTTTTCCTAGCCATCCGCCATCATTTTCTCTTAAATATGTAATTTGATAGTAATGTGCTAATATGTTATTCATTACATCTACTAATTGCAAATCTTGATTAGCTAAACTTCCTTCATATCCATGTCCAAATTCATGTAAATTTAGCCATCCTCTACTTAAGTATCCTGATATACTATCACCATTTTGTGCTGTATGGTTTGCACTATAATATGCAGCCCCTGCCCCATGTTTATTTGCTTTTACAAAAAATTTTGTTTTTATATTTTTATTTAAGCTGTTATCTGTATCATATGATAAACCCAAGTATCTATCATATTGTTCAACAAAATCATGATAATATTCTAACATTTCATCTATTGATTTGAAGTTATAACTGTTTCCGTCATTTCTTACTATTAAATCTCTATCTTTTATTGGTACCAAAAAAGTAGCTCTATCATTTTCTATTACCGCATATGAATGATTATTATTTCTCCATTTATTGAAAAATTCTTCTTCATTATCTTGATAATAATAGTATGTTAATTCCTCTGTTCCTTGTAAATTTCTCATTTCAATTTCAGTTTTTTCTTCAGTTCCATATATAGTTCTTATAAATGGTACACTATCATAATCAACTGTTACTGTTACCCAGTCTCCATTTTTAGGAATTGTATAGTTTTTTTCTGTTTGACTGTCATTATTTAAACATTGTAATGTCAAGTCTTTATTTAATTTTTTATTTGTTTGTCTTATTTCAAAACTTGCTCCTTGTTTCATATAAATTCCTAAATTTTGTCTGTCGTGTCCGTTTCCTCTATATGTTCCTGTGATATTTATGTCTGATACACTTGGTAATATGTATAATTCCTTTTGTACTGTTGTTTCAGTTGTTCTTGATTTTGCTGATATTTTTGTTTGATATCCCAAAATCATCATAATTGCTATTAATATAATAGCTGTTTTTTTAATTTCTTTCATAGCAATCTCCTTTTACCATATTCTTCTTTATTGTAACATATTTTTTATAAAGAAGCAATTGTAACGCAATTATAAAAAAACAAAAATATTTTTACCTATTTACTTGAATTTATTTCAATTTTAGTATAGTATATATAGAAGAAAAAAAGAGATTACATAGGAGGAAAAAATGCCAAGAAAATCAAAAGAAAAAATAGAAAATTCAGAAAATAAAAAAATAAAATCTACAAATAAAAAAGACACTACTTCTACCCCGAAAACTTCAACTAAGAAAACCACTGCAAAAGCAACAGCTTCAACAAAAAAAAATTCTGCAAAGAAAACGACAACAGCAACAAAAAAGACCACTACCAGAAAATCTACTGCTTCAGCCAAAAAAGAAAGTTTAAAAAAATCAACTTCAACCATAAAAAAAACAACTACCAAAAAGAAAGCTACAACAACTAAAAAAGCAACTGCAAAAAGTAAAAAAACTTCAACTACATCAACAAAAAAAATATGGCCTGTTGAATATTATGACTTACCACAAAAATATAACCAAACAGTTATAAAAGTTTTAGCTCAAACCCCAAAAACATTATTCGTCTATTGGGAAATTTCAGATGATGATATTGAAAAATTCAAAAAAGAATATGGAAAAAACTTTTTTGAAACAACAAAGCCTGTATTAATTATTCACAATGACACTTTAAATTACAGCTTTGAAGTTGAAATAAATGACTTTGCAAATAGCTGGTATTTACATGTAAACGACAGTAAATCAGATTATAGAATAGAACTTGGTAGACGACCTTTTCAAATTAATGAAAACATAAAAACAGATTACATATACATAACCTCTTCAAATGAAATTGAATCTCCTAATGACCATATTTTATTTAACAAGTCTCAAAAAATGGTTTACTTTAGAAATGTTAAGACAAATATTGAAACAGCAAAACCAATTACATCACTATCATTTATAAAAAATATGGGTAAAATTTATGAAATATATGACCTATATCAAGAACTATATAAAAACGAAGAAAATATTAAAGATTTAACAAATCCATCTTCACATACATCTTCTCAATTCAAATAAAATAAGACAAGTGGTGCAACACCTTTGTCTCATAATTTTATTAAAATTTAACAAATAAACTTTAATTTATACCAAACAAATGAAGGGAGAATTACAATGCAAGAAAAGAAAGGTTATGTAAGTTTTGTATTACATGCACATCTTCCATTTATCCATCACCCTGAAAGTGATGATTACCTAGAAGAGTCATGGCTATATGAAGCAATTTCAGAAACATATATACCGCTACTTACAAATTTTAAAAAATTAGTTGATGAAGGGGTAGATTTTAGAATTACAATGTCTATGACTCCTCCCCTTCTTTCAATGTTAGATAATAAATTATTACAAAGAAAATATATTAAATATTTAAAGAGATTAATTGAACTTTCTGAAAAAGAAATTGTTAGAACTGCAGGAAATGAAAAAGAAAATAAATTAGCACATTACTATTTTGATAGATATTCTAATGATTTGCATCTTTTTAAAGATGTTTTTAAATGTGATTTGATTAGTCAATTTAAGCATTTTCAAGATATTGGTGTTTTAGAAATTATCACTTGTGGAGCAACACATGGTTACTTCCCTATTTTATATGTAAATGAAAAAACTGTTAAAGCTCAAATTGCTGTAGGTGTTCAAACATATAAAAAATATTTTGGTAGACAACCTCGTGGAATTTGGCTTCCTGAATGTGGTTATGTTCCAGAAGCAGATAAATATTTAAAAGAATTTGGAATTGAATATGTAATTACAGAATCTCATGGTATTTTATATGCTGACCCAACTCCTGTTTATGGAACCTTTGCTCCAATCGTTTCACCTGAAGGTGTTGTTGCATTTGGACGTGATATAGAATCTTCTAGACAGGTATGGAGTTCTATAAATGGTTACCCTGGTGATTTTAATTATAGAGAATTTTACCGTGACATCGGTTACGAAGCAGACTATGACTACATTAAACCATATATTGCTCACAACGGAGTTAGAGTTCATACAGGTATAAAATATTATAGAATAACTGGAAAAACTGAGCAAAAAGATTATTATGATATTCAATGGGCAAAAGATTCAGCTGAAAAACAAGCAGGTCATTTCTTAGACTGTAGAACAAAACAAATTGAAAATCTAGCCCCATGTATGGACAAACCACCTATCATTTTATGTCCATATGATGCTGAACTTTATGGTCATTGGTGGTATGAAGGTCCATATTGGTTATATATTTTATTTAAGAAAATTTATTATGATGACTGTAATTTCAAACTAATTACACCATCTGAATATATTGATAAATATCCAGAAATTCAAGTTGCATCACCTTGCCGTTCTAGTTGGGGAGCTAATGGATATAGTGAAGTATGGCTTAATCCAACAAATGATTATGCCCACAAGCATTTGCATGTTGCAGGTGATAGAATGTGTGAATTAGCTAATTTATACCCAAATAGCAAAGGTTTGAAGAAAAAAGCTCTAAATCAATGTGCAAGAGAATTGTTACTTGCTCAAAGCAGTGACTGGCTATTTATTATCACAAATGGTACTATGGTTGATTATGCTAAAAAGCGTATTAAAGACCACATTGGTCGTTTTACAAAATTGTATTATCAAATTAAAAATGATGAAATTGATGAAGATTTCTTGAAAGATATTTCTAAAAAGGATTGTGTTTTTCCTGATATAGATTACAAAATTTATCAATAAGAATGCGGGATTGAGGGACGTTCCTTCAATTCCCTTTTTTTAGGGATTAAGGGACACTCCTTTAATCTCTTTTTTTCAAAGATTTTTCTTAGTTTGAAAATAATTATTTTTGAACCATTTTCACTCTTTTATTTATTTTGCATATTATAATGTATAACTTTCAAAAGTTTAGCAGATAATATAAAAGAAGGGAGAAACTCATGAAATCTATCTGTATAAAAACAAATGACCAAAATTTATTAAATTATCTACTAAACGAACTAGACTACATAGAAATAAAACCTGTTACAATTTCAAAAAATAAATTCAAAAATTATAAAAATATAATTATCCACTATAGTGGAAATGATAACGAGAAATTTATTCATGAAGTTTCTTGCATTCTTTCATGTCTTGTCATAGACGAATTAGAGGAATCCTTTTTGAAAATGATTTTATTAAAGAATTATTTTTACTTTAATTCTACTGAAATTAAGCATATTTTAGAACTTTGTTATGAAATTTTTTCTGATGATTTTAATACTTATTTTGATAAGAAGTATAATCTTTTAATTGAAAGTTTTGAAAGTTATTTAATGGTTAATAAATCTATAATTTTAACTGGTTTTATAAATTTTCGTATAAAAAGTTATATGGAAGTTTTAGAAAATGTTGTTGATGAAGCTGTTAATACATTTGTTGTTGAAAAGGAATATATGGAGTTTATCTCTCTTCTTAAGATGTATATAAATTCTCAAACCTCGAACTGTGATGTTGTTCACTTAATTTACAATAATAGAAATTCTATTTTGTTGGATAAAGATAAAAATCAAATTAATATTTGTGATGATATTTTTAAGGCTAAGTATTTATCTGATATTTCTTTTTCTTCTAATGACTATGCTCTAAATACTTTGCTTACACTTATTCCTAAAAAAATTTATGTTCATTTAATTGATAATTGTATTGACGAGTTTATTAATACAATTTCTCTTATTTTTGAAAATCGTGTTGAAGTGTGTACTGATTGTAATATCTGTAAAATTTATAAAAATACTTCTTTAAAAAGAACCTTTATAAAAAAATAATTATAAAGGTTCTTTTAGGGACTAAAAATAATTAAAAATCAATTTTTATACGCTTCTATTTATTCCTGTTGCTACAATCTCTGCCATATTTTCTATTAAGTCATCTATCTCTTTTGGTGTTACTATTAAATTATAATCATTTGGAACTAATGCCTCTTTTATTTCTTCATAGTTATCCTCTTCTTTTAAATGGTTTAAATATTCATTTGATTTTGCTTCTTGTTGTAATTTTGTTATAAATAAATCTAGGCAGTCATTTACAAGTACCGCTGTTTCTACAACTGTTGGTATTCCTATTGCTATTACTGGTATTCCTAATGTTGCTTGGCTTATTTCTGATCTTTTATTTTCTACGCCAGCTCCTGGAACTATTCCTGTATCTGATATTTGAACTGTACTACTTATTCTTTCTATACTTCTTGATGCAAGTGCATCTATTACAATTACTAATTTTGGGTGAATGTTGTCTACTATTCCTTTTAGTATTTCTACAGTTTCTATTCCTGTTGTTCCCAAAACTCCTGGAGATATTGCACTTACCATTCTGGTTCCTTCTTCTACATATTGTGGTAAATAATTTATTATGTGTCTTGTTACTTCTATTTTGTTAATTACTTTTGGCCCTAATGCGTCTGGTGTGACATATATATTTCCGAGTCCTACTACTAATATTTCTCCTTGTTTATCTATATGAGCATCTATTATTTTTATTAGTTCATTTGCTAATATTTCTGCTGATTTTTCTATATCTTCGTCTTGTGCTATTTTTAGCTTTTTAATATCTATGGTTATATAGTTCCCTTGTGGTTTTCCTATTGCTTTTGCTCCTTCTTCGTTTGTTATTTTTACTCTTTCTACTGATATGTTTTCGTTTATTTCTTCTTTTGCGCTTTCTATTCCGTTTATTTCATTTTCTATGCTGTTTGCTTTTTTGTATATGTCACGTCTTTCGTTTGCTAGGTCTGTTCTAAAATTGAATTGTTTTGTTTTATTTTTTTTTGTATCTTCTATTTTATTGTTTTCTTTTTTTGAAATGTAATTTTCTAACATAAAAACCAACTCCTACTTATAGTATTTGTTGTTTTTTGACTTTTTATTCGTTATTTTAAGTTTGCATCATAATACATTTCATATAATTTACCTGTTATTTCACTGAATACTTTTTTCCATGCATCACTATTTTTTCCATAATGTGTTGCATGAAATATCCCATCACCTATAAATACACCTTCTTGTGGGACTGGTATATTTTATCTAATGCATCTGCTTTAGTATTTACCATTCCTTTTGTTGTCATTATTGGATATTGTAATGTTTCTACTATCATATTTGGTGTTGTTACCTCTCAAGTTGAGCTTGCCATTTTAGTTTTTCCATATACATTAATTGCAATTATATCAATTTTATATTTTGTTCCTATATCTTTTAAGTTAATTGAGATTGGAATTTTTTCTTTTAGGTTTTTAATTAGTGTTACAAGTCTAGCTATATCACTTACTTTTGTTGTATATCCATTTATTTTCATATCGTCTAATTTTTTTAAATCCTTATTTCCCTCATTATTAGCTAATATACTTGCTAATTCTGTTGCTAATGATTCTTGAGCCTGAGCTGATTCATATTCATTTTTGGCTTTGTTAATTATACTGTTTTCTCCCCCTATGCTTGCTATTGATATTCCTGCTATTATTAATAATAAAATTATTGTTACTACCAAAGCTAACAAAGTTATTTCACTATTTAATCTTTTATTCTCTAACATTTATTTTCTCATTAATAAATCCATAAAATATAAATTTACTTTATATATAGAGAGAGACCCTTTAAATCGCAATTTATTACAGGCTGTTTATGTAATACTAATATATCATATTTTAACTTCTTATTCAATAAAAATTATCAATGACACATACTTGTAAAAAAAAAAAATATTTTTGTAACATTTACAGTATGTTCCTGTAAATTCAACATAGATTTTATTATAAAATAAACACATATTTAATTAACCTATGAGGTTACTAAATTAAAAATGAAAAAAAAAACGCTTTCATTTTAGTAAAAAAAGATAATAACTTATAGATTAAAATCATTTATGAAAGGGGAAATATGCAGACAACTTGATTTACTAGGTGTAACAATGTATAACTGTGACATATATGAAATTGAATATGGTAAAAAAAACGTAAAAGATTTTGAAGTTTTAGCATTTTGCAAAGTTCTTGGTATCACACTAGAAGATTTATACTCTGGTACTGACAAATATTATGAAGCCTGAAATTTATTCATATATAAATTTAATAACGAATTCCATATACAACATAATTCAAAATAAAAAAAATAACACAACTCTCTGTAAGAGTAAAAATAGTAGGGCTAAAAAATTCCTACTATTTCTCCATTTTCATCTATATCAATATTCTCGGCTGCTGGAACTCTTGGAAGCCCTGGCATGGTCATAATCTTTCCAGCAATTGCAACAACAAAGCCAGCTCCAGCCTTTAAATTAACCTCTCGAATTGTAATTGTAAAAGGCTCCTTACACTCCAAATTTTTACTATCATCTGAAAAAGAGTATTGAGTTTTAGCAATACATACTGGCAAATTACCATAGCCCATCTCTTCAACTCTTTTAATTTCCATTTCAGCCTTTTCATCAAAATTCACACCTGATGCACCATATACTTCTCTTGCAATTTTCTCTATCTTTGTCTTTATACTATCTGACAAATCATAAATATATTTAAATTCATTTGATTTTTTAATATATTCATTAATATCATTTTCTAAACCAGCATCAACAACATCTTTTTTATTTATTAAATCAACCAATTTTTGAGCAATATCAATTGCACCTTCTCCACCTTTTGCCCAACCTTCAACTATACTTGTTTCAACATTTTTAGAAGCCAATTCATTTTGTACATATTCAATTTCATGAACTGAATCAGTATTATATCTATTTATCGCAACAATCACATTTAATCCAAACTTATCTTTTAAGTTTTCTATATGTTTAAATAAATTTGACATTCCTTTTTGTAATCCATCTATATTTTCTTCTTGAATTTTATCTTTTTCTATTCCGCCATGATATTTCAAGGCTTTTATTGTTGCAACTATGACAACAGCATCTGGTTTTATCTCTGCCATTCTACACTTAATATCCAAGAATTTTTCTGCACCCAAATCAGCTCCAAACCCTGCTTCCGTAATAGTATAGTCTGCTAATTTCATAGCCATCTTCGTAGCAATTATACTATTACATCCATGTGCAATATTTGCAAATGGGCCACCATGTATTATTGCAGGTGTATGTTCTAATGTTTGAACTAAATTTGGCTTTATTGCATCTTTTAATAATACAGCCATTGCCCCTTCTGCTTTCAAATCTTTAGCATATACTGGTTGCTTTTGTGAATTATAACCTACAATTATATTTCCTAACTTGTGTTTTAAATCTTTCAAATTTTCAGCCAAACACAATATTGCCATTATCTCAGATGCAACAGATATATCAAATCCATCTTCTCTTGGAACTATATTTTTCTCACCTGATAAACCCGTTTCAATTTTTCTTAATTGTCTATCATTTAAATCAACACATCTTTTCCATACAACTTCTTGTATATCTAATTCATTTCCAAAATATATATGATTATCTATTATGCTTGATAATAAGTTATTAGTTGATGTTATTGCATGTATGTCTCCAGTAAAATGAAGGTTAATATCTTCCATTGGTGCAACTTGAACATATCCTCCACCAGTTGCTCCACCTTTTATCCCAAATACAGGTCCTAAAGATGGTTCTCTTAATGCTAATATTGATTTTTTTCCAATTTTAGAAAGTCCATCTGCTATGGCAATTGATACTGTTGTTTTTCCCTCGCCTAATGGTGTTGGATTAATTGCTGTTACTAATATTAGTTTTCCATTTTTTTTATCTTGTAATTTGGTATAAACTTCATTAGATATTTTTGCTTTGTATTTTCCATAACATTCAATATCATCTTCATCTATTTCAAGTTTTTTTGCTATATCAATTATTTTATCCAATTTTATACTTTTGGCTATTTCAATATCAGTCATTTTGATTCCTCCTTTTCACAATATTCATCATCATCCAAAATTTTGTATATTAAATCTTGAACATTATTTGCTCATCACCATCAAAATTTTCATATAATATTATGCAATAATTCCTACTATAACGCCAATCAAAGCTCCAACAAAAACTTGAACTGGAGTATGTCCCAAAACCTCAACAAGTCTTTCAGACACCTGAACTCCTGTAAGTCCTGGTGTTTCAATTATTTTATTTAATAAAGCCGCTTGCTTTCCTGCAGCTCTTCTAACTCCACATGCATCATACATAACAACAAATGCCATTATCAATGCTAATGCAAATATTGGTGTATCCACTCCTTGATATTTTCCAATTAATGTTGCTAAAGATACAACTATTGCTGAATGTGAACTTGGCATTCCTCCAGCTCCAATTATTCTCTTAAAATTAAATTTTTTTGTTGTCACCAAATCATATATTACCTTATATAATTGAATAAAAAACCATAATAAAAATGGTACATAAATATATTTATTTTGAATAAATTCCATAAAATTGTTCACAGCTCGCTCCCCTTAAATAAATTTCATACTATCGTTTAACTTATATTTTATCACATATTTCAGACATATTAATTTAAATTACTCTTCAGATATAAAATTTTCTTCTTTTACTTCTCCATCTTTTTGAAGCAAAATTGTAATTTTCTTTTCTGCATCTTCTAATATTTTATTACATTCTTTTGATATTTTTATTCCTTCTTCAAATTTAGCTATAGATTCATCTAAATTTAAATCACCATTTTCTAGCTCTGTTACTATATTTTCTAAATTTTCCATATTTTTTTCAAAATTTGATTTTGCCATTAAAATCATCCTCCATATACAAATTTATTGTACTTCTGTAACTGCACCAGTCTTTATATTTACCTTATATCTAGTTACTTCATTTCTATCATTTTTTCCAATAACTCTAACTATATAAGTACCATCATCTTGCAATTCAGCACTATAATCATAAGAATCAACAGAAATACCCCACTCTTTCTTTGCCAAATCAATTGCAGTTTGTTCATCATTTAAACCAGTATTTTCATTGCTACTTTCCTGTTCCTCTTTTCCAATCACCTTATCAGTATTAGAATTAGAACTTGAAACTACATTATTTTTACTTTGTGTCACAACATTTTCAATACTCTCATTATTTACATTATTCAATACTTCATTATTATCAGAACCACCTGATGACGTATTTTCATACTCATTAAAAAATTGCATCATATCAGATGATGTATCATTTACCACTTTTTTATTATCTTTTTTACTATTTGTAACTCCATAAATAGTAACACCAAGTGCCAAAACAATTGCTACTACTATTGTTATTTTTGCTCCATTTGACATTTTTTATTTTCCTTTCTTTTCAAAATGCAAATTTAGTCAATTTTATTTGTAAATCACGAATTTCTATTTAATTATAAAATTTCTGCTTTTTTAGTTCCATCCGTAAATCTTATATCAATTTTATCTCCTGTTTTTACATCATTTGCACTTTTTATTATTTTATTATTTTGTTCAACTATTGAATACCCTCTAGTCAACGTTTTTAATGGACTTAATGTATCCAATTTTGATACCAATTCAATATATTTTGTTTTTTCCTCTTTTTGTTTTGCTTTTATATAATTTTCTAACCTTTTTATATATGTATCAACCTTTAAATAATTATCATTTATATTTCTTAAAGGCTCTTTAAAAACTCTACTTGACATACATTTTTCATATCTCAATCTCATTATCTCAACTTTTTTTACCAAAGTTAATCTTAGCCTATTTTGATATGTATTTATTTTCTGCTTAACTTCATATATGTCAGGAACAGCTAATTCTGCAGCAGCTGATGGTGTTGGTGCTCTTAAATCAGCAATAAAATCAGAAATTGAAAAATCAGTTTCATGTCCAACTGCTGAAATTATTGGTATTTCAGAATTATAAATTGCATGTGCAACTATTTCTTCGTTAAATGGCCATAAATCTTCTAAAGAACCTCCACCTCTTGCCAAGATTAAAACGTCTGCCAAATTATTTTCATTCATAAATTTAATTCCATCAGCAATTTTTTCAGCAGCTCCTTCTCCCTGAACAGGTACTGGAAATAATCTAATATTAACATTAGGATTTCTTCTAGTACTTACATTTATTATATCTCTAATAACTGAACCCGTTTGAGAAGTTAAAACTCCTATTATTTTAGGCATTTGTGGTATAGGCTTTTTATGTTCTTCATCAAAATAGCCTTCTTCTTCAAGTCTTTTCTTGAGCTCTTCATATTTTTTATATAGAATCCCCACACCATCTTCTTGCATAGCTTTTACATAAATTTGATAAACTCCATCTCTTTCAAATACAGAAACTCCACCTAATACAAAAACCTTCATACCATCTTTAGGCATAAATTCAAGTTTCTGTGCATATGTTTTAAACATTACGCATTTTATCAATGAATTTTCATCTTTTAAAGTAAAATACATATGCCCTGTGTAATGATTTTTAAAATTTGATATTTCACCTTTTATCAAGACATTATTTAAATATTCATCATCTGCAATTTTGTTTTTAATATAGCTGTTTAATTCAGTTACACTTATTGCCATATCTTCATATCTCATAAATTACATTTCCTTTACTATACTTGCTAAAACTCCATTAACAAAGTTTTTAGATTTATCTTCACCATATTTTTTTGCAAGCTCTACAGCTTCATTTATTGAAACCTTATATGGTACATCACTAAATTTTATTTCATATATTGCCAATTTTAATATTGATAAATCCATTTTTGAAATTCTATTTAGCTTCCATTCTTCTTTTAAGTTTTTCTCAATATCACTTAAAATTTCTTGCTTGTTTTTCTCGATACCATTTACCGCATCTGTTATATATTTTTTTGCTTCTTCATCTTTTAAATTGTTGCTTTCAAAATATAAATCTATTTGTTCTTGTATATTTTCAGTTTTTTGTATTTCTAAACTATATATTAATTTGAAAGCATTTTCTCTCATATCTGATCTATTCATTTTAAATCTTATTCCCTTTCCATGGTACAAAATCCAGCTGACATTGTCCTTTTTTTACATTTTATCTATAAATTTTTTTAATTTTGCTTTAACTTCATCTTTATTTTGTTGTACATAATTTCCAACAAACGCACCTGATAATATTAATAAAATTCCTATTATTACATCATATAATTTTGTTGCTAGCAACACTATTGCAATAATTATTCCTATTATTGCTCCTTTATATTGATTTATAAATTTTTTAAAATCTTCCATATCTTATTTCATTCCTTTCCAAGATACATCTATTTTTTCAGTTTGCCAAGTCCACTTTTACATTGCTGTTTTAGGTTGTTTTTCTTGAACAGCTTTTTTTACTGTTATATTTACTTCTTTTACTTCTAAGTCTGTTGTTTCTTTAACTTTATTTTTAATTTTTTCTTGTAAATCAGCTGATAAATCTTTAATTACTGTATCTGAACCAACTACTAAATTAACAAAAATATTGACATTATTTTCTTTATCCAATTCAACTCTTGAATTAACTTCTTTAGCCATTTTATATTGTTTTGTAACCGCTTCTACTAAATCTTCTATTGTTTCTTTTGAAATCATCAATTTACCATTATCATTTGCTAAAAGAATTCCTTGTTTATCTTTTAATTCTTGTTTTGATGTTGGATCAAAGAAAATACATCTTATTGATAATAGTATAAATACTATACTTATTCCTAATATCACCTTTGATGATGTTCCATACAATAACAAATTTTTAGTTAATGTTTGAATTACTGATATATCTAGCCATCTAAATATTATAGCACATGCTATTATTGATAATATTAATATTATATTTGAATATATTATTAGTGTAACTTTTTCTATAAATTTCATTTTTTATTCCATTCCTTTCATAAGCCCAGCATTTTAGGCTTTTATCTTAATTATTTTGTATTTTGATTTTTAACGTCTTTTGTCCTTTATTTTTTATGTTTTGACTTTAAACATTTTTCGTTCTTTATTTCTTATGTTTTGATTTTAAACATCTTTTGTTCTTTATTTTTTTACTTGTCCAAGATATTTTAATTTTCTTTATTTTCTTGTACATTTTCTGTGTTTTCATTTTTAGAAATATTTGTATCAACACCTTGTACATGTACATTTACTTCTTCCACCTTAAATCCCGTCATTCCTTCCACAGCCTTCTTAACTCTGTTTTGAATTTCAAACGCCACATCCGGTATTCTAGAACCATATTCTACAATTATATTTACATCTATTTTTGCTTTGTTTTCTGTCTTATCTACTTTAATTCCTTTTGCCATATTTTTCTTTCCGCTAAAAACTTCAGATATTCCCCCTGCAAATCCTCCTGCCATTGATGCAACTCCTTGTACTTCTGATACTGCAATTCCAGCGATTACAGCTATTACATCATTTGATATTTCTATTCCATTTTCTGTATATTCTACTGCATCTGTACTTTCACTTTGTTTTTTTTCACTTACTTTGTTATTTTCATTAACTTTTTTTTCGGCATCTTCATTTTTTTCCTGTACTTCTGTTTTTTCTTTTCTTTCTTCCTTGCTTTCATTTTCAATAACTTCTTTTTTAGAGTTTTCTTCTTCCATTAAAATTCCTCCTTTTTGAAATTTTTAAGAATGTGCAATGTATTTATATTATATAAAGTCTTTTTAAACTTTTTATAATATAAAAATTGATATACTTAATTACTTTATAAGTATATCAATTTTTGGTATTTTTTACAACCATTTTTAATGTTTTTTATTCAAAAACCTGAAATTTCTCTATTTTATTACCTCTCAAGAAATCATTTATACTCATTCTTTTAGCATTTTCACCTTGAATTTCTAAAACACTTAAAATTCCTTGTTTTGTTTTAATAAACAATCCTTGTTTCTGGTCTGAAACAATAACTGACCCATTTTTCAAACTTTTTATCTTATCAACATCAAAATCAATACTATTTGCAACATCCACTTTCCAAAACTTAATTTTAGAACCATTCAAAAAAGTATAAGCACCCATAATAGGATTTAAACCTCTAACAAGATTTTTAATCTCTTGAGCCGTTTTATTCTCCCAATCAATTTTAGCCATCTCTTTATTAAGCATTGGTGCAACTGAAAAATCATCACTTTGTTTTACTCTAGGTGCAGTTCTATTTTCAATTTGTTTTAATGTTTCCACTAACAATTCTCCACCAATTTTAGAAAGCCTATCCCACAATTCACCTGTTGTCTCATTTTCACCAATATCAACTTCTTGTTTTAAAATCATATCACCAGTATCCATCCCAACATCCATATACATTGTTGTTACACCAGTTGTTTTATCACCATTTAAAACAGCCCATTGAATTGGTGCAGCCCCTCTGTATTTTGGAAGTAAAGAACCATGTACATTTATACAACCTAATCTTGGTATATCTAATATTTCTTTTGGCAATATTTTTCCATATGCTACAACACATATAACATCTGGATTCAAATCTTTTATTTGATTAATAAATTTTTCATTTTTCTTTACTTTTTCTGGTTGAAATATTTTTAAATTTTTTTCAATAGCAAATTCTTTTACAGGTGATGCAACTAATTTCATTCCTCTTCCTTTTGGTCTGTCTGGATTTGTTACAACTCCCAATATATTATAACCTGCATTATACACCGCTTCTAAACTATCTCTTGCAAAATCAGGTGTTCCCATAAATAAAATATTAAGCATTTTTTCACTCTCCTTTTGTCCATTTGGGGACGGTTCTTTTTGGGACATTTATTCAAAATTAATATTACTCACATTCTTGTTATATCATGATTTACGTCAATTTCCTTTTTTTACCAAAATGTCCTAAAAAGAACCGTCCCCAAATGGACATTTTTATTTTTCAGGTTCCACATACTCCATAGTACCAGGAACAATTTTATCAACAAAAACTTCTCCCTCTAAATGGTCATATTCATGGCATATAGCCTGGGCCAACAAATCTTTTGCCTTAACTTTAACTCTTTTACCATTTCTATCAGTATATTCTGCTGTAACCTCTTCTGGTCTTACAACTTTTGCAAATTGATTTGGAAAACTTAAACATCCCTCTTCAACTTCTCTTTCACCTTTTGTTTTTAAAATAACTGGATTTATAAAAACAATTGGTCCTTTGTCATCATATAAATCCACAACAAAAACCCTTTTTAAAATTCCAACTTGTACAGCAGCTAATCCCACACCATTGTACTTGTGCATTGTGTCTATCATATCATCTATTAATGTTTGTAGTTTTTCGTCTATTGTTTCAATTTCTCTTGATTTTTTACTTAAAATTTCGTCTCCTTCATATCTTAGATTTCTTATTGCCACTTTTATTCCCCCATTCTACACCATACTATTTGGATTTACATCAACTGAAACTTTAGTATTTTTATAATTTTCACCATATATTTCTCTTAACAAATCGTTTAAAACTCCATTTGCCTGTTCATTCATATTACCTTTTATAATAATTCTCCATCTAAATCTATTTTGAATTTTATCTATTGGTGATGGCATTGGTTTAAAAATTTTAAATTCTTCATTATTTAAATTTTTAATTAGATATTCATATGCTTTATTTGAAACCTTTTTTATCTCCGCTTCATTCAAACTATTAAATCCAATTATTATTATATCGCAAAATGGCGGATATTTCAACTGTTTTCTTAAAGCGATTTCAGTTTCGTAAAATTCTTGATAATTTTGTTTTTGTGCATCTTGAATACTAAAATTTTCTGGGTTATATGTTTGTATTATAACTTTTCCTGGTAAATTCTCTCTTCCGGCTCTTCCAGCAACCTGTGTTAAAATTTGAAATGTTCTTTCTGTTGCTCTGTAATCATCAATATTTAATGAACTATCTGCAGCTATAACACCTACCAATGTTACTTTTGGAAAATGATGTCCTTTTACAACCATCTGTGTTCCAATTAATATATCAATACCATCATTTTTGAATTTATTTAAAATTTGCTCATGTGAATTTTTCTTTGTTACTGTGTCAACATCCATTCTTATTGTCTTAGCTTGTGGAAATTGTTTTAATATTTCTTGCTCTAATTTTTGTGTTCCTGTTCCAAAATACCTTATTTTATCACTTCCGCACTCTGGACATTTTGTAACAACTTTTTCTTCATATCCACAATAATGACACTTCAATTTATTTTCATAACTATGATATGTCATACTTATGTTACAATTTTTACATTTAACAGTGTACCCACAATTTCTACACATTATAAATGTCGAATATCCTCTTCTATTCAAAAACAAAATTGTTTGTAATTTATCTTTTAGATTTTGCTCTATTGCTTGATATAAATCAAAACTTAACATTGTCCTGTTTCCATTTGCTAGTTCCTGTTTTAAATCTACAATTTCCACTTTTGGCAAATTAGAATTATTTGCTCTTTTTGTTAATTCTAACAAAGTAATTTTTTCAGTTTCCTTTGCATTATAAAATGTTCTTAAATCAGGCGTTGCACTTCCTAAAACCAATGGTACATTTTCTTGTTTCGCAATTTTTTTGGCAACTTCTTTTGCATCATATTTTGGACTTGCCTCTGATTTATATGAACTATCATGTTCTTCGTCTATTATGATTATTCCCAAATCTTTGACTGGTGCAAATATTGCAGACCTTGCACCTATAACAATTTTTGCTTTATTTTCTTTTATTCTTTCCCATTCATCATGTCTTTCTCCTATTGATAATTTACTATGTAAAACCGCTATTGTTTCTTTCCCAAATCTTGATATAAATCTATCCAACATTTGTGGAGTTAACGAAATTTCTGGTACCAAAACTATTGCTGATTTTCCTTCTTTTTGAGCCTTATCTATTAATTGTAAATATACTTCCGTTTTTCCTGAACCTGTAACTCCATAAAGCAAAAATTCTTCATATTTTTTGCTATCAATACTTGCTGAAATTTTGTTAAAAGCATTTTGTTGTTCTTCTGTTAATTTCAAATTATTTGTATTTTCTATGTTTTTGTTTTCCAATGGATTTCTCTCAACTTTTTGTTCAACCAATTCTAGATATTCATTTTTTATTAAAGTATTTACTATTGCTCTTGAACAGTCTGTAAACGCCTCTATATCTGGTATTGTACATCCTTCATTGTCTTTTACAAAATTTAAAATTCTTATTTGTTTTTCTGATTTTATTTTTTTAGTTTCTATCTCAAAATTTATTTCTTCATAATCTTTTTTTAAATACACAACATTTATCTTTTTATCTTGAATTCTTTTGTTCACATCTTTTGCATTTGTTCCCGGTGTTTGCATTAGCCTGATGCAATCTGATACATTACAAAAATACCTATTAGACATCCAATTTGCAAGTTCTATTTGTTTATCAGTTAAACCATTCTCCACTTTTGCTATATCTTTTATTTCATATTCTGATTTTTCTTTTATTTTTACTACATGTGCTTCTTCTAGTGTTTTAAATCTTCCAAATGGAACTAGTACCTTACTTCCTATTAATATCAAGTTTTCTAGTTCTTTTGGTATATTGTAGTCAAATGTTCTATTTAGTTGTTTTGCTTTGCTATTTATTATAACTTCTGCTACCAATTAATTTCGCTCCTTTTTATTGTAATTAAACAAAAGCGGACATTAATAATATTAGCAATTATTAAGACAATTTTTAAGTCCGCGTCTTTGTTCGTGCACGAAATTTGCTTTATGCAAATTTCTGTGCAAAATATTTATATTATAGGAAGCTCGGAGAACTTTCCTATAATACAAAAAAGTCCCCATTTGAGAACTTTTATTTAAATCTTTTACTATCTAATTCATAGCTATCTTTTATTTCATTTTTATTCAATTCTCTATTATACACTCTTAATGCTCCTAATTTCATCTTTGAAAAATAACTATTTCCTGCCCTTGAAGCAATATACATTTTATAATTTTCAAATTTCGTATTTGACAAATTATACTCAAAATTATTAACTTTTTTAATTTCCAAAACTTCACCATTTTTATAAACTTTTATAAAAGAATCGTACTGATTATAATTATTAATAACAAATGTAAAAACATTAATATTATCTTCATCAACTATATTGTCTTCTGTTGCTTTTATATTATAACCACCGCTATGATGTACCGTAGTATCTAAATCTTTAGTTCCATATTCATTAAAAGTAATACCATACCCCATAGGATTTAAACTCCAATTTTCTGATGATTCCAATATCATTTGTGTAACACTATTTTCAATTCCTCCAACAAGCACCAATTGCAATGTTACTGCACAACTGCTATTATAATCAATATTAGAAGTAGTAACAGCAAAATCATCAACACCATCAAAAGACAAATAATTATTTTCCCATGTTGCTCCAGTTATTTGAGCATCATTTTTATTTTTACTTAAATCTTTCCATATAAGAGTATCTGAACTATGTTCAGCATCACTTATATTATTTATTGCATCATAGTTTAAAATTAAATTTGTTTCAGCATATTTAGGAGATATATCCAAAGTTTGTTTGCCCAAATCTATTTCATCACCATGAATAACATTTATAATATAAGAACCTGATTGTTCCACATAAAATTCAAGATTATCTGAAGTTTTCCAATATTCATCATCTACCATTTTATATTTAACTTGCCAATTACTTACATATCCATCATATTGAATATTTGAAACAGTTATTTTCCACTTGTCTTCATCAATTTCTGCATTTACATCAAAAGTTTCTGTTTTACTATTTTTGTCTTTATACTCTACATTATAAAACCCATTTTCGCTTTGTTCTATCATATAATAAGTTTGGTCTTTATATTTAACGCCTTGGCAACTAACCACATATCTATATTTAATACTTATCAAATAGTCACTTTTTATTCCTTCTAGCCCCAATTCTTCTTTTATATCTTTTGATGTTAAATATCTGAAACTATTTTTTACATCCGTTTTTTTCTCATCAGTTCTGTCTTTATAAATAATGTTAGAAACTTCTTCTATATCAAGGATATTTTGTTGAGTGGTTGTTAATTCAGTTCCTATATCTGTTTTGTTTTCTTGATTTAATCCATTTACTTTTGTCTGTAGCATTTGCAATTCATTTTTAAATTGATTAAATTTAGCCATATTTATTGTTGATATTCCTGCTGTTGTTCCTATTGATGTTAACATTAGTAAAACTATTATTGTTATTACTAGTGTTACTAATGTTATTCCGTTTTCTTTTGTTTTCCTCATTTCTGCCTCCTAATTTAGACATTTCATTGGGTATATTATAACAAATAATCTACTATTGATAAATAGTTTTTAAAAATTTTTTATATAGTTCTAATTTACTATATACTACTTTTTTCAATATTATCACAATATTTTCCAATATACTTTTCTATCTGATCCAACTCTTTCAATTTTATTTTTTTCTTTAAATTTGATAACAATGTTGAAGTAGTTCTCCTTGATACATTTAATTTATTTGAAAGCCCTTATCATCAAATCTTTGACCTAATTCTCCAACATCTCCAAGTTTTCTTCCTGGTACTACCACACAAACAATAAATAACTGTGACAAATATCCTTATGGATATTCTCCAAATACCATCATTCCAGCTAACTTATGGTGTATTTTTCCTGTACTATTTTCTATAATACCATTTAATTTTAATATTTTTTCATCCGAAAATTTTGAAAGATTAGGTTTTTTCTTTTTAATTATTTCAATATACTGTTGAATTTTTTCCTGATTTAAATCTTCAAATTCTGCTCTTTTTATTGTTCTTAAATCTTCTTCAATACCATCAATATAACTTTGTAAACTATATATTTCATAATCAGTCAAGGCTCATCCGAATCTCCAATTCTTATATATGAGCCCTTTTTTATTCCTGCATTTTTATAATAGCAAGGTTTCTTTTTTTGTGGACAAACCTTTTCAGCTGTTTTTGCTTCCAGCTTGTCAGTTTCTGTTTAATACTCTTGCATATATTCTATTGCATCTATAATTTCTTTTTCTTTCAAACTAACACCTCTCATTTTATATTTCATATTATTAGAATTTTCAAAATCTTTCAAAAAAAGTATATAATAATAATTTCTACAAATGTCTTTTATAATTAACACTTGCAGAAATTTATTGTGGCTGGGGTACTGTGATTCGAACACAGGAATGTCGGAGTCAGAGTCTTTATAAGTGTTTCATATATATTATTATTTATTGTTATATAATATCTCTTAAAACGGCTCTAAATTAAACAATTTTAACCCCAATTTTATCTAACTTAACATTTAACACTAATTATAAAATAACACATTTTTATATCATTTGGTTAGATATTGGTTAGATGCTTTATTGGGTATATTATAACAGATAATCTACTATTGATAAATAGTTTTTGAAAATTTTCTATAAAATTTTTATGGTAAAATTACTCTATTTTCACAATAAAATGGCATAAAATCGATTGTGAGGGCTAATTAAATAGAATAAACTTGGACTACTTGTAGTTTTAAAGCTACAGGTAGTCTTTTTTGTTTAAAAAGAGAAATGCAACACCTCTTAAAAAGTGTTTGGTGTAATGAGCCGATGCTATAAAGTTCATTCGTATTTGTATAAGTAGTCTAATTATACAAAGTGCGTGAGTGAGATTTTAGAACACAGACTCACAATAAATAAAAGAGTATTTGGTGGCATATTTGATATGGATTTGTAATTGTAAAAAGTTTGGGCAAGTATGAACAAAGATACTTAAATGTATCGGCAATTATAGTAGTAATATCACTACTTACTAGACTACCTATGAAACAAGGCGAACGACCGATGGTTTCAGCTTATTACGAAAGTAACAAGGTTCTGGGTTACCCAACAGCAATCTTTGATTGCATTGTTGGGTCAGGTTCTTATATAGGTGTAATAATTCTATTTTTCATAAATGGGATTATTACACCTAATTCACTTTAGCTCTCTCCCTCTGGTTTCTGCTTTGAATTGCTAAAGTGAATACAAAAAAGCATAAGAGCTTTTTTGTTGTGAGTAAAAAAATTATTTTTTTGCTCACATTCATAAAAATTGCAACAAGCAAATTTTTATGAAAGAACCTAAAAATGCGAATAGCAATTTTTAGGTTTGGGGTGTGGGGTTGTAAAACCCTGCCATACGGGACAAACTTGTTTGTCTAGTATGTTAGACATTGAAACAATATCTTAAGCAAAGAAGGAGGTGCAAGAAGATATGAGCTATGCTATTATAAGAAATGATAAATTAACAAGAGTGGATGCACAAGGGTCATACATTCACAATGATAGAAGATCAAAAGGTCATTCTAATAAAGATATCGACCCTACAAGAACGCATCTAAATTTTTGGTGTAAGAAAAATGAACTAACTTATATAAGAGAATTTGATAAGATGAAAAAAGAATATGATTTAAAAGGTACTATTAGAAGTAACAGTAATATCATGTGTGAAATGATGATTACTTCTGATAATGCTTTTTTTAATAAGATTGGTTTAGAAGAAACAAAACGATATTTCAAAGAAAGTTATAAATTTGTATGTAATTACAAAAATCTTGGAGAAAAATATATTGTGTCAGCAGCAGTACATTTAGATGAAACTACACCACATATGCATTTAGTTTATATACCAATAATTCATACAAAAAATAAAGAAGGCAAAGATATTGATAAAATATGTTGTAGAGATTTTTGGAAAGGTAGAGATAGTTACAGACAACTACAAAATGCTTTTCATAAATATATAACTTCAAAAGGCTTTGATTTAGAACGAGGTTTACCAGTAGAAGAAACTGGAGCTAAACACGAAAAAATAGAAGATTTAAAGAAATTGACTAATTTTGAAAACACTAAAAAAGTATTAGATAATATAAAACTAGAATTACCAGAAACTCCTGATATAAATGATATTAAACTAATAAAACTTAATAAAGAAAAAGTAGAAAATGAGATTATTAAGCCAAAAGATAATATGATAGAAAAACTATATAATGAAAAAGTTTCTTTACAAAAAGAATTATTAAAACAAGTCAATTTAGTTAACGAGGCTGAAAAATACCAAAAAGAAAGAGATTCCATACTTGCTGATAATAAAGAATTGCACAATACCGTAAAACATTTAGAACACGAATATAAAAAGAAAAATAATACTCTTGATTTAAGATTTGAAAATAGAAAAAGAGAATTAGAACAAGAATTTCAAAACAAAGAATTTAATATTGAATATAAATACAAAAGTAAAATTAGGTCATTAGAAAAAGAAAATACCCATTTACACAAGATTATTGATAAATTTTATGAAACTGTTGATAAATTTATAGTTTGGATTTGTCATAAATTTGGTATTGGTGAATCTAAAGAATTAGTCAAAAATTTTGAAGAAGAAACTCTCTCTTTTATTGATCCAGTAAAACAAATTAAACATGAAGAAAGAGAAAAAGAGTGGGATTTAGAGAGATAACAAACAAAGTAAAGGAGTTAGAATTTTCTCTCTAACTCCTTTCTAAATTTTAATTACTTTGTGCTAATTTTGTTCTTATAGATATTATTTTATTTTTATAGCCATTAATTGATTTTTTTAAATCATATATTTGTTGCTTGTATAATTTTTCAAGACCTATTCTTTCTTCTTTAGATAAATCTTTTTCCTTTATTCTACCCATTTTAAATAGTTTTTGCAAATATAATAATTCTTTAAACTCTTTATTTTCTTTTATTTTAATATCTTCTAAAAATGAACTTGTTTTAGTATTCTCGTTTTGTATTTTTATTTCTTCAATTTTTTCTTCTTTGACAAGACTTTCACTTTTAAAAAATAATCTTTTAAAGAAATTTTTGATTTTGTAAAAAATACTATTTTCGTTAACAGCTAATAAGCCTTCTTTTGATTTATTCATTGAAACCCCTCCATATTATTCAATAGATATGTCTTCTTCTCTATTATGTAATTGTTCTTCATATTCTTGATATAATTGTTTTGCTTGTTGTTCTTTATCTTCTAATGTTGTCTTTTCAAATTCTAAATCTTCTAATGAAGGAGATTCTTGAGTTTTGCTATCATTTATTTCGTAACCTAAAATTGATAATAATTCTTTTGCAGAATCTTCGCCTTTCATTTCAACTAATTTTAATAATTGTTCTAATCCACCTAAATTATTAATATCTCTCTTACTCATATTAGCAATAAAGTTTGGAATAGCTTTTTTAGTAGTTTCATCTTGTTTTTCTACTTCAGGGTTTTGTTCTTTTACTTGTTCAAGATAGGCTTTTGTTGATTCTACTGTTCTAAATCGCTCTCTTATACTAGCTATTCTTGCTAATGTTTTTTCATCAGGTGTTATACGATTTGAAAAATAATTATATTCTTCATTAGTTAAATCTTTTAACTTTTGTGGATCAAATGTATTATAGATAAAGTCTTGTACAGCAGGCATAATTTCATCATTTCCAGCAAGTTCTTGAGCAATATAATTAATATATGAATCTACTGTATCTGTATTACCTTCTAGTTCTGACTCTTTTGCATTTTCAGGGTAAGCAAGATAGTATGTCAACATTTCTTGAACACCTAAATTGGAACTTGTATATCTATCTCCATCGGGATGCTCATTATCTATTACTACTTGTCCATTTTCTTTTTTAAAAGTTTGATTTTCACAATCATATTCATCATCTACATACCACTCGCCATCATTTTCATAGGCATATTCTTCCCATTCTGCTTCTTCTTCTGAAAGTTTTCTTGTTCCACTAATAGGGTGTGTTTCTCCATCTATCTCAACATCTATTGTATCATTTTCATCTAAATATTCCATCATTTTTGAAATATCAACATCTGCATTGTACCAGCTTAAACTTCTTTTACAATCTAATACTCCTTTTTCAGTTTCTTCAAATCTTTTTACATAGTTAGGAATAATCATTTTTGCTAAATTTACAAATTTGTCACTATCTTTACCATTATATTTAATGTTCCAATTTCCATACCATCCCATAATATTTAATTTCCTTTCTCTCTTGCATTTTATGTAATTTATATCACAATATTTTATTTTTTACAATAAATATTGCATTTGTCATAAAAATTTAATATTTTTGTAATATTTCTTCTCTGTTAAATTCCTTTTCTAAATATTGTGCTTGTTCTTTTGTTAAATTATTATTTACAACTGCTAATTTCAATAATGATTTTATATTCTCCCATTTCATACATTTAGAATAGCCTTTTGCAGTCAGTTCAACATAGTCTACAATTTCTTCAAATATATAATATGGCACACAAAATTCTTTATTTAATTGTTCCATCTTGTACTTCTCCTTTTTCAATGTAATTAAGTATAAAATATAATAAAGTGTTAACACTTATAAATATAACACAGAAAAATATTAAAATCAATACATATAAAAAATGAAAGTAGGAATAAATATGTCATTGATTGCAAGATTTGATGGAAATATGAATGTAATAGGAAGATTACTAAAAGAATATAGAATGAAGAAAGATTTATCTTATGAAAAACTATCTGCAAAATTAGAATTAATGGGAATTAGTATTCATAAGCAAAGTTTATATGATATTGAAAATAATAAAAGAACTGTAAAAGATTATGAATTATTTGGTATTGCTTATGTTCTAGGAATAGATGTTAATGATTTATTAAAAGATATAAGAAAAAAATTCTAAAAATTGGGGTTTAAAATGAATTTTTGAAAATCGTTTGACATATAATAAAAAAAGTAGTATACTATATTTAACTTAAGTTAAAAACAAAAAGTTCATTGGATAATCGAAAAGAGCTAAATGTACGGTAGCATTTGGTTCTTTTCATTTTTTTATAAAAAAAGATAATGTAGCTAAAACGGTAGTGCTACATTATCATAATTTCGGTTAGCTAAACCTCATCTTGTTTGTGGTCATTTGGTTTGTTATTGTGATTCTCGGCTTGGTCAAGAGCTACTTGATTTAAGTCTTTTTCTTTTTGTAGTAGTAATTCCACCAAACGCCATACTAAATCTGCGTTGTTCATTGGACAATCCTCCTTTCGCAAAGATTTCCTTTGAGAAAAGGATGTTTTTATTATACTTTAAATTTTACTGATTTACAACAGATTTTAACATATTTCATCATAAAGATTTTATTTGTTTTCAATCATCCAATTATACAAAGTATCTTCATCTAGTTTGCCTTTTTTGAATAATTTGATTTTCTCTTGTGCCTCTTTCTTCCATTTGTCAAAATCTTTCTTTAATTGCTTATTTTCTTTGTTTCTATATACTGTCATAACCTTTTGTTGATATGTTCTTCTATAAAGTAATAATGCAGGATTACTTTCAAGACTCTTTTTATAAGTTTCACTTGCTCCTTTATCTCTACAAGTTGGTGTTCCATCAACATTTTTTAAGTCACAGTAAATTTCATTTTGTCTAAATGTTGGTATAAAATATCTACCACAAATTTGGCAAGTCTTAATTGGTAAATTCTCTTGTCTTACAAGTTGATCTAAAATAGTAAAACAAATACTTCTTAATTTTGTACTTGTATAAACATCGTGTAATTCTAATTTCGGATTTTTTTCATTTATACCTTTTATTAAATTTTCTATACTTTCATTATGATGATGGTTATGTATATTTATATAATTATCTAATATAACCTCTACATCTTGTGAATATGTATAAAATTCGTTGTGTTTAATTGTATAAGCAACAAATTTTGAATATGTACTATGTTCTTTTAATTCTTCATTTCCATTTAAGTTATATACAAAATCTACACATTTCTTGAAATTATCTTGCCATTCTAATAAATCATCTAGGCTTGTGTTATAAATATCTTCTAACATTTTCATAAATTCTACATCTGTTATGTATTCATCAATTTTTGAGTATATGTAAGGTGTATATTCTTTTATTAATTCAAAACCATAGGCATAAAAAAATGTATTATATGCAGATTCAAAAGATGAAAAATCAGCATTTAAAAAATTTATTAACAATGAGCCTATGCTTTCTGCATAATGAATATAAATAGTTGAAGGTTGTCTAATGACTTCTTTTTTCTTATTTAATTTTGTTTTTGAAATATCTTTTTCTAACTCTAAATATACTCTTGTTTCATCTTGCTTTTTTTCTTCATCATTTTCTTTGTCTGTATCTTTTCTTATTACATTATATAAATATAATGGTGTTGCATAATATTCTTCTTTATCTTTCATATTAAACCATATATAAAAATCTTCTAAAACAAGATGGCGAGGTAATTCTCTCATTTTTTATCTCCTTCGTTTTTTGCATTTGTAAAAAATTTTAACAAAATATTTAAAATTGTATTGACAAATATAAATTATAATCGTATAATGACAATATGAAATTGTTATGTAAAATTTTTTACAATATAATAATACAACAATTAATAACAAATGTCAATAGGCGAATTGTATTTAAAATCTTGCAAACAAAAAATTAACCAAAGGAGGAAAAAGAAAAATTGAATACTAAAGAACAGATTTTAAACTTATATTATAATCATCATCTAAAACAAAATGAAATTGCTAAAATAGTTGGAAAAAGCTGTCCTTATGTTTCAAAAGTTGTAAAATCTGATAATAGAAACAAACAAGAAAAGGAAACTCGTAAAAAAACAAATGCTGAAAACAGAAAAGTTTATTTACAAGAATATTTTAAAACTTATGATAGACCAAAGAAAGATGACAACAGTTATGAACAAATGGTAGCACAGCAAAAACAAGATGCAATGGAATTATCTTATACTACTAATAATATGTCAGACTATGCTTTTGCAAAATGGAACTCAAGTGCTTATCATACAAATAGCAAAGGAATTTTAGTTATAGATAGAAAATTAAAAGTTGGATCTGATGTTCCCAAATCAATAAATATGAATATCAAAGTACCAACACAAAAATATAAAAATAGATATGTTTATAGTTATTAACAGGACTTTTATTAAGATTACTTAATAGGTCTTTTTTATTGTGAATTTTAGGGAAAGGAGGACTTACAATATGGGTACTATTAAAGAAAATTATCAATTAATGTTTACTTCATATCCAGATGTAGTAAATACAAATCAATTAAAAGATATGCTTGGTATTGGCATTACTCTAGCTTATAGATTAGTAAAACAAAATATTATTAAGTCTATAAAAGTTGGTAGAGAATACAAAATACCAAAAGCTAATGTAATAGCTTATTTAACTAAACAAAATGAAATATAGACTAGATTTAAAGTTATAAACATGGTATTATACCAATATCAATAGTAGGTTAAATCTAGTCTGTTATGAGAAAAGAAAGGAGTTTTAATGAATATAACAGCAAGCCTACAAACAAAAAATAATATATATCAAGTTGTTTTAAATTATAAAGATATTAATGGTAAAAGAAAGCAAAAATGGGTATCAACAGGACTTACTGAAAAAGGCAATAATAAGAGATTAGCTAATCAAAAAATGCAAGAAATACTTACAAATTTTAAAGAAGATTTGAATTGCCCTAATTCAAAAACTGATGACAAATTGTTTACAACATATTTAAAAGAATGGTTATTATCTATTAAAAATACTATTGAAGAAAACACTTACGATTCTTATAAAGTCATTGTAAATAAAATTTGTGATTATTTTGAAGATAGAAATATTTTGCTTAATGATTTAAAACCTGTAGAAATTCAAAAATTTTACACTTTCCTTTATTCTAAAGAATTAACAGGAAACACTGTTTTACATTATCATAATGTTATAAGAAAAGCATTGCAAACTGCTTTAAAACTAGATTTAATATTAAGTAATCCTGCTGATAGAGTAGAAAGACCTAAAAAAGAACAATTCATAGGAAGTTTTTATTCTCAATCAGAATTAAACACACTTTTTACTTTGATTAAAGACGATCCATTAAAAATAGTTATTTATCTTGCAAGTTTTTATGGATTAAGAAGAAGTGAAGTTTTAGGATTAAAATGGGAAGCTTTTAATTTTGAAGATAAAACAATTACCATTAAACACAAGGCTATTGAAACTAGAAAAGATAATAAAAGAGTTATACTTTTAAAAGATAAAACAAAAAATCAATCTAGTTACAGAACTTTACCATTAGTTGATGATATTATTGTTCTCTTACAAGAACACCAAAAACAAATTGATAAAAATAAAAAATTATGTAGAAATAGTTATAATAAGAAATATTTAGATTATATCTGTGTTGATTCTATGGGCAAATTATTTAGACCAGAATATGTAACTGACCATTTTACTTTGATAATGAATAGAAATAAAGATGTATTAAGAAAAATTAGATTTCATGATTTAAGGCATTCTTGTGCGAGTCTTTTACTTGCTAAAGGAATACCTATGAAAGAAATTCAAGATTGGCTTGGTCATTCTACCTATTCTACTACTGCTAATATTTATGCTCATTTAGAAAAAGATACAAAAAATAAGTCTGCAAATGTATTATCAAATGTACTTACATTTACAGAATAGTTACTGGCTGGGGTGGTAGGATTCGAACCTACGCATCGATGGGTCAGAGCCATCTGCCTTACCGCTTGGCTACACCCCAATATTTTGAAAGATATTTAATTGGTTAGATATTTGGTTAGATGCTTTACAATTTTTTACTTTATTATAAAACATCTAATCCTTATATTTCAAGTATTACAAAATTTATTACACGAGGTAAAACGACAAGAGTCAGAGTCCGATGCCTTACCACTTGGCGATACCCCAATATAAAACTAATCTTATGCTATCACATTTTATTTAATTTGTCTACAAATATACAAATTAAATTTTAAAAATATTACAGTTCAATGAAAATAATGAATGAAATATCTGTATATAATATTTTTCATATTTTTCAAATGTGACCAAAATATTATACCCCAGGTATTTCAGGCACTATCTTCACAGAACTAAAACTTTAAAAACTACTTAATATTAAAAGTTCCAACATCCTTATTCCAAGTATCAATAACATATTGCCTTTCCGAATTTGGAATTAGTGCAATTCTAAAAGCAGACATAGGCCTATCTTTAGCATACATACACTCTTGTCCATTTGAACAAGAAGCAATCCAACCCACTCTATCAATCAAAATTTGATATACAATAGAAAACTGAGAATAATCTTTTAACCTGAATTTCATGCCACAAATTCCATATTTATATTTATTTGCAACATACCCAGGAATAGGATTATTTCCATACAAGTCTGGGTTTTGATATCCATTTATTCCACTTCCACCAAACTGAAAATATTTTTTATTATCTATTGTAACTAAATCAGATGATTTCATAGATTTATATCTACCGTCTAGTGGATTATATCCAAAATTATAAATAATTCCTGAAGTTGTACATTTTCCAAAACTTCCATCTCCCCAATAAGTATAGATGTACGAATTTCCTTGTACAAAATCTTCATCTATATTTCCACTAATATTAAAAGCCAAAGCTTCTGTCTTATATACAGAATTATGCATTATAGCATCTTTACCTGCAACATCATAATTTCCATATCCAAAAGACCATCCAACTACCGAATTATGAGACGCATAAACTATATTTATATATGATGCTTTTGTTATACTAATTTCTACTTTTCCTTCATTTCCAGCAAAATCAAGTATAGGTAATTCATATGATACATTATTGGTAAATTCTTTTGATACACTCAATTTATCCTTTGAAAAATTCCATCCATCCAAATTTCTTATAAATTCACTTAATTCAATGCTAGCACACACCTTTCCATCTGATATTTTGTTTTCTTTAAAATTTCCAGTAGGTGCAATATTGTCAATTACTATATTAGTATCAATTTCTAAGAAATCATTTGATAATTGTCCCTGATCTATTACTGTATTATTTGATATATTTAATTTTAAATTTCCATTTTCTTGTAAATCTTTTAATTCAATATCATATATTTTACAATTAACCAAATCTTGAATTTTTGTAAATTTAATATTAGGTTTTTCTACAATTTTTTCTGCTATTTTTACTTTTACATGTTCTTTATCTAAAAATATATCTTTAATATTTTTATCTGATATTTTTATTCTCACAATAATATTGTGTTTTTTACTAGCATAATTTGGATATTCTGAATTTGTATTCGTTATATTTACAAATTCTATTTTAGGTTTCGTTCCATCTATATTAATATTTGCTATATCAAACTCATTTTGCAACACATATTTGGCATATATAATTGAAAATGAAAAAAAAATAATAAAACTTAAAATAACACTTACAAAAATTTTAATTTTCTTGTTTTTTTTAATTTTAAACACCTCCTACTATAACCCTTCTCCAAACACACAAACATTGAATTTATATTGTTTAATATTTTTTGCATCTTCTGTATCACAAATATCAATGTCATGCTGTTTTATGTTTTTTTCATCTTGATTTTCTTCATAATTCCAAAACCAACATATCCCTATATTAATATTTGTATTCTTATCTATATTTCCAGATAATTTATTTGACAATTCTTCTAAGGAATCAGTTATTACTAAATTTTCTCCGTTTTTTTCTACTGAAAATTTTAAATTTTTAGGTTTTTCATTTAAACTTTCGAATTCAATATTATACCTTAAATCTTGTTTTGAACTTAATAAAATACTAAATTTTCCTTTTGTTCCAGGTGCTATTTTTTCATAAACTCCCATCTTTTTATCAACTGTTTCTAACAAATTTATTGGTTTTAATTTCATATTTTTGTATTTAACATCGAATTTATAAATTTCTGATTGGTTATCATTATTAAAAAAATCAAGATTTTGTTTTACTATACCTGAATTATTTATAATATCAGCCTTTGAAAATAATTTGAAGAATAAAAAATCATCACTTTTTTGTATTTTATAAAAATTTGAAATAAAAATTACTTTTACAATTAACATTAAAAGAATTAAAAGAACAATTAATTTTAAAATTTTTGTTTTCATTCAACCACCTTACGCCTTTTCTTGCTCTGTATGCACTCTTACTTGAATTTTTTGCATAACATCAGTTTCAGATTTCATTTTATCTTTGTCATATGTAATTCTTATTTTATATGTTCTTTCTTCTTTTTTATCTTTAGAAATTTGAATATATTCCGTTTTATTATCAACCAAATTAATTTTATTTTCATCTTGATATAACTCTATATTAATTGAACTGTCAACATTTGATAATATTTCTATATAATACTTTAAATCTGTTTCTGATATTTTATTTTCTTCATTATAATTTTTTACTTTAAAAATATATTCTCCATATTTTTGAGTTTCAGTTATATCTATACTTGGGTTATTTTCAACAACTAAAATAGGTTCTGCAATTTGTGCTTGTCCTTTTATTATTACCTCTTCAACAACTTTAGCCATACTATATCCACAAAATAATAAGATTATGACTATAAAAATTATTGCCATTGCAGTAATAACTTTACTATTTTTATTTTCCTTTTCTTCCTTTTTATATATCTTCCCTTTATTTATTATTGGTAAATTTATATACTTTAAGTTTTCTTTCCTTGCCATACGTCCTCCTATTTATATAAAATAATACATTTTCATATTTTTTATATATTAGATTTTTATATATTGAAAAGCAATATCACAATTCATAATATAAAATTTTCAGTTGACACAAATCAATTATAAAAACTAATTTTGTGGCATAACTTGTGTACCAGAAACAACAACATCAAAAGTATAATTCCTTATTGTTTTTGCTTCTTTAGTATCAACTATATCACTCTTTGAAATTTCTTGTAAATTTGACCCTGTTTCATACTTCCAATTCCAACCTATTGTAATGTTTTTTGTTTTTTCTTTATCATCTGCATTTATTGTACCTGTTAAATCATCTTGTAATTGTGTTAAAGAATTATAACTTTTTCCATTATAAGTAAATTTTAAATTTGTTGGTTTTTGAGATTCATTTTCAAATTTAACGACATAATTAATTCCAACTTCTGAACCTGTTGCATCTACCTTGATTTGAAAGTTTCCTTCTGTTCCTGGTGCAATTTTATTGTTTAATAAAGTTGAATTATTTATTGTAGATTTTAAAGATATATTTTGCATTTTTTCAGCATTTTCATTTACTTTAAAATTCCAACTTGCAACATCGGCAGTTCCACTACCTGTTACTTTTGACATATATTTGGCATATGCCTGTCCTCCTATAAATGACACTAATATTGCTACAAGTGCAATAATTATTAATACTATTTTCTTACTCTTTTTCAATAGCATTCCTCCCTTTTATTTAATTTTAATTTTTTGGATTTTTTTAGAATTTGATTTTTAAGCAAAGTTCATTTTATTAATACGAACCGCTTTTTGAATTTAAATTATAAAAAATATGAAAATGTAATTAGATTATACTTTGATTTTCTACATTTGTCAACAAAAACATTTCGACAAAAATCGACAAATGTAGTTCAAATCAAGGATTCTGTAAGCTCTTTTTATTAGATTTTATAATAAACCTAAAAAAGTATAAGTTTATTTTTTATTAACCCCAATTATTCCTCCTAATACTCCAAATATTGTAGCTGTTGCTATCATTATTATTGATTGTATATTTAATGAAAATTTCCAATTTAATAAACTAGATATCAAATATATCATTAATATATAAATTCCTCCAACTATTCCACCATTTAATAAACCATTTTTCTTTATTTTTATATTTGCTAAAGAGCTTCCTATTAATATGCTTATTGCTGTTATTATCATTATTACTGGATTTATAACTTTTTCTTCAGTATTTGTATATGTTAATATAATTGAGAATATTATTAATAAAATAAATGTCGTTAATAGTGCTATAACAACCCCTTTTACAATATTTTTTATTGCCATGCTTTCCTTTGCTTGTAAATTCTCCATATTTCTGATTACTCCTTTCATTTATATTGCTTTTTCCTTTTATTTTATTAAATTATATGAATTTTATTTTTTATTATAACTTCAATTTTTAGTTTGCATAATATGAAAAAATATTGTATAATATAATTAAATTTACTTTTATAAAACTCAAAATAATTATTAGGAGGAACTAAAGATGAACAAGAAAAAATATTATCGAGCTGTTGGTGTTGCTGAATTTATAATTGAGGGACATACTATAAAACAAACAACTAATGAATTTCGGATTTCGTCAGATACGATAACAAAAGATTTAAAATATCTAGTATCTTGCGAATATGGTAACCATAAAGAAAACATCAAACTTTACGTCCGTGCAAAAAAACAACTAAAACAAAACAGTAATAATATAATTAAATACAATAATAGAAGTTGCTAATGCAACTTCTATTTTAATTCTACAACTGTAACTCCCATTTCTCCTTCACCATAAGTCCCAACTCTAAAAGACTTAACGCGAGAATTAGATTTTAAAAATTTATGAATACCTTCACGCAATTTTCCAGTACCTTTACCATGGACAATTCTTACAGTTTGAAGATTTGCAATAGAGCAATCATCTAAAAATTTATCAACAGTAAAAACTGCTTCTTCAACATTTAAACCAATAACATTAATTTCTGAACTAACATGTTTTGCTTTAGAAACTGAACTATAAGAACTTGTTGATTTATTAGTCTTATTTTTATTGACGATTTTTTCTAAGTATTTTAATTTAACACTAAGCTTCATACTCCCAACTTGAACTTGAACTTCATTTGATTTTGAAACATTAGAAACTATAATACCATTTTGACCTAAAGTAGTTACAAAAACCTCAGTGTTAGGTTTAGCATCTTCAATAGAAATAGCAGATTTTGATTCTTTTGCAACATTATTAGACAATGAAGCTGCCGAAATATCTTTTATATCTTTATTAAGTTTATTTCTTAGATTATTCAAATCACTATTAGATTTAGAAACATCATTCATTTTAGAAATTATTTCATTTGCTTCTTCTTTTGCATCAAGTAAAATATTTCTAGCCTGAACTTTAGCATTATTAATAATTTCATGTTCTTGTTCATTAAGTTTTGTGTTGTCACGTTCTAATGATTTTTTTAGTTTTGTAATTTCATTTAGTTTTTTAGAAATTTCTAATTTTTCATTTTCGATTTTTGATTTATTATCATAAATATTTTTAAGTAATTCTTCAAAATCAATATCATTTTTTGTCAAGTTTCTTTTTGCTTCATTTATTATTGAATCTGGCAAACCAAGTTTTCTACTAATTTCAAAGGCGTTACTTTTTCCGGGTACACCAATTAATAGGTGATATGTAGGTGACAATGTATTAACATCAAACTCAACAGAAGCGTTTTCAAATCCATCAGTTGTTAATGCATATTTTTTTAACTCTTGATAATGTGTTGTTGCAACTGTTAAAGAATAATTTGATTTAAAGTAATCTAAAACACTAATTGCAAGTGAAGCACCTTCAACTGGGTCTGTTCCAGAACCTAATTCATCAACTAAAATTAATGAATTCTCTGTTGAGTTTTTAACAATATCAACAATATTTGTCATGTGTGCAGAAAACGTACTAAGAGATTCAGTAATACTTTGTTCATCACCAATATCAGCAAAAATATTATCAAATACATATATAGAAGATTGTGTTGATGCTGGAATATTAAGGCCACTACAAGCCATTGCAGTTAGAAGTCCAACGGTTTTTAATGTAACCGTTTTTCCACCAGTATTAGGACCTGTTATAACCAAAGTGTTAAATGTTGTGCCTAATTCTAGTGAAATAGGTACTGCTTTTTCTTGGTCTAAAAGAGGATGCTTTGCATCTTTCAAAATGATTTGTTTTTGCGTATTTATTATTGGTGTTATACCATGTATATCTCTTGAATATTTAGCCTTTGCAAAAGCAAAATCAAGTTTTCCGATACATTCAATATCTTCTTTTATTTCATTTGCATAAGGATAAAACAATTTGCTTAAATCTTGTAAAATTTTTTCTATTTCTAAGTTTTCTTCATTCTTTAAATTAGCAAGTTCATTATTTAATTCAAAAACTGAAATTGGCTCAATAAATACTGTTGAACCAGAACTTGAAATATCATGTACAAAACCTTTAATTTGTCCTCTATACTCATCTTTTACAGGTATTACATAACGGTCATTTCTGATTGTAATAACATTTTCTTGAATGTATTTTGAGTATGTAGAAGAATGCAAAAATGTATTTAATTTTGTTTTTATATCTTGTTCGATATTTCGTTGTTTTTTTCGGATAAAAGCCAAATTTTTTGATGCTCTATCATCAATTGTATTTTCGTCAATAATACTGTAAGATATCTTTTCAATAATTAAACTGTTTGAATATAGTTTTGAAAAAATATCAGCTAAATATATAAATTCATTAGACTCTAAAAAATCATTATAGAAATATTTTTTTAATTCATCTGACATTTTTAAAATGTTTGTTAATTCTAAAATTGATTTTATAGAAAGAGTTCCATATGATTCAATTGTTTTTAAATTTTTAGCATTGTCAGCAATTTCAGAAATAGGCGGAGTATTGCATCTGTATAAAATGTTGAGTGCTTCCTCTGTTTCTTTTAACATATTTTGTACATCATTTTTATTTTTTGATGGTGTTAATGTTGCACATTTTTCTTTGCCTATGTATGTTAAGGCATATGCTGATAATATGTTTAATATTTTTGGATATTCTATTTTTTCTAAATAATTTCTCATTTTTGTGGTCCTTTCTAAGTATAAAAGTAATCTTATAATTTTGCAATCAGTAAAGATAATGTTTGAAATACTTGTTAGAATTTGTTAACATTATGTCGGGAACCTGAGAAAAATATGAAAAATATTATACACAGGTATTTCACACATTATCTTTATTAAATTACACTATTATTATACAAAGATTAAAAAAATAAGTCAATAAAAGTTGACTTTATGTTAAATAAAATGTATAATGGAAAATGCTGTAAATATCAAAAAAATAAAATAATTATTTTATTAGTTTAGGAGGACTAAATATGAAAAAAAAGGTAAACAAGAAACAACGGAAATTCTGCTTTTTAATTTTGGAAGTTATAATACTAGCTTTATGTTTGCTTTATCTAAATGCAAAAATAAAATACGAAAATGTATTTTATACAGGAACTGTCATTAATGAATTTGATTGTTCTAAAATGACAGTTGATGAAGCTAGATTAGCTTTAGAAGATAAAAAGAAAAATAAAATTCCTATTATTTTCAAAGGTGATGAAATATATATTTTAGATTGTTCTAAAATTTATAAGATAAAAAATTTACAGCAAGAGCTGGAAAATATAAAAATAGAGCAAAATAAAAAGATTATATTTCATGGTGAAAAATATCAAATTAATCGGTTTTCTTTCAACAAAAGAAAATTAAAAAAAGAACTTTCTTCAATTAAACAAATGCAAAAAGACTATATGGAAAAAAAGTCAAATGTTGTGTATTCATATGATAGTAAAGAAAAGAAGTTTAAAACTTCTTGTAAGGATTCATACTATTTGAATATGGATTATGTGATGGAAAAGGTAATTAATGCACTAGAAAATAATAATGATAGTGTACTTATTACAAAATATAATAAACCTAAAACCAAAAAAGTTGATGAGTTTAATTCGAAAATTTCATCAAGTGTAACATATAAACTTCCAAACGGAAAAGAATATGTTTTGGACGCAGACATTTTACATTTGTGGTTTAAATATGGAGATAACTATGCCTATAATGAAAAAAAATGGAATGAACAATTGGAAAAGTTTGTTTCTGATGATTTGAAACCTTTAGTAGAAACTGTTGGAAAAACTAGAAAATTTAAGCTAACAGGAAAAGATGAAAAAATTTCTATTGAAGGAGGAAATTATGGTTATAGCCTTGATGTAGAAGCTGAGTTGAAACAGTTGAGTACTGACTTGAAAAATCAAAAAAGTGTAAAAAGACAGCCAATGTATAAAACCAAAGAATCATCTTTAAAAAATGATGGGATTGGAAATTCTTATGTGGAATTAGATATTTCCAGGCAAAAAGTTTGGGTATATGTAGATGGAAATCTTCGGGTTGAAACAGATTGTGTTACTGGTTGTGTTGCCAGAGGTAATGATACACCAACTGGTATATATTTTCTTACCTATAAACAAAAAGATGCTATCTTGAAAGGGGCTAATTATAGGTCTCATGTTAATTATTGGATGCCTTTTAACGGAAATATTGGACTTCATGATGCAACTTGGAGAAAAACTTTTGGAGGTGACATATATCTTACAAATGGTTCACATGGTTGTGTAAATCTTCCACTTTATAAGGCAAAGGAAGTTTATGGTCTTGTTGATAAGACTATGCCTATAATCGTGTATAAGTCTGAATAGCTAAATTGGAGCACCTTATTGGTGCTCCTTATAATTTATAAAAAGTGAGTAATATATTCGTAAACTTTTGGATTTTTTTATATCAATTTTGGGTTTAGTAAAAATTTTTTGAATATATTGTCTAATTTTACTGTAAAAATTACTTGACAAATTAGATATTTATAGAGTATATTAAATATGTTTTTATTCGTTTTACTATTGTAAATCTTGCAATTAGTATTTCCAAGTATTGAAAATTAAAGGGAATGTTGTTATAATAAAGGTGGTGATAAATTGCCAATTATTTCACAATTTTATGGTATAATAATTCAAATGTTTTTCAAAGAAGATGGACCGCATAATCAAAAACATATACATATAAAATATAATGAATATAAAGCAGTATATAATTTGGAAGGAATAATTTAAAATAAGAATATTAAAGGGGGGAATATGTATGTATATAGTGCCAGAACCTATAGAAGTAAAAGCAATAGAAAAATATAAACTATATATAAAATTTAAAAATGGTGAAAAAAAAATATTAGATATGGGACAAGATATTAATGAGAAGTTTTATGCAAAATTAAAAGATTATAAATATTTTAAAAATGTTAAAATTTCAGACACTGGAATTACAATAGAATGGCCAAATGGTGAAGACATTGCACCAGAAAATTTATATTATAATAGTAAAACGATTAAAAGCTTATAAAAAAAGCTTTTAATATAAATTAATAAGGAGGCTTTTATATGAGCAAAGATGTAAATAAAAAAAGAGAAAATTATATAAGTTGGGAAGAATACTTTATGTCAATAGCAAAATTATCAGCAATGAGAAGCAAAGACCCATCAACACAAGTAGGAGCATGTATTGTGAGTAATGATAATAGAATTTTATCAATAGGATATAATGGAGCACCAAACGGATTTAGCGATGAAGAATTTCCTTGGGCTAGAGAGGGAAAAAATTTAGATACAAAATATCCTTATGTTTGTCATGCCGAATTAAATGCAATTTTAAATTATAGAGGAAGTAAAAAAGATTTGGAAAATGCAAAAATATATGTTGATTTATTTCCTTGTAATGAGTGTGCCAAAATTATTATTCAGTCAGGTATAAAGGAAGTTATTTATTTGTCTGATAAATATGCAAATTCTGAAAATAATATTGCTTCAAGGAAATTATTTGATTGTTGTGGAGTTAAGTATAGAAAAATTGATTTAAAAGAAAATAAAAAAATAGAAATAGAATTAAAATAAAAATTAAAAAAATACATGAAATATTAAAATTCATGTATTTTTTATTTTGGCTGGACTGGCTAGATTCGAACTAGCGCATGCCAGAGTCAAAGTCTGGTGCCTTACCGCTTGGCTACAGTCCAATATATACTGGGGTGGAAGATGGGACTCGAACCCACGGTCTCCAGTGCCACAAACTGGCGCGTTAACCAACTACGCTACATCCACCATAGTTTCCGTGCTTGTTCTTGGCACTTTTTTATTTTAACTCATTTAATACCAATTTGTCAAGTATATTCCAAAAAAAATAAAAAATTTTATGAAAATGTGTTACAATTAACCTTTTATAAATTATAAAAAAAGAAATTACTGCTTTATTATTTTTGTTACCTCATTCTAAACAATATACATTATCTCATTATTAGGAAAAAACTTCTTCATCTGCTCCCTCAAAAAAATCTCACCATCAACCCTATATTGATTCTTATACATATATTTACCTTTTCCCCTACCAGTCATCATATCCTTATCATACAAATTAATAGCATTAGGAAAAGCCTCTTCATTAATTTTTGTATGAACAAAACTATATGTCATAAAAATAATTTCAAAAAACACATCCTTTTTAACCTTATCTGTTAATCCTTCTGCCAACTGTTTTATCAATTCAGAGTATAACTCTTTCCAGTTTTTAACCATAATTACTGGTGCTATTAAAATTCCAATTTTATAACCCGCTTCTTTTAATTTGTTTATAGCATCAATTCTTTCCTTTAATCTTGAAGTTCCGAACTCAACTCTATTAATAATCAATTCTGGATTAACACTCATTCTAACAGTCACTTTTCCTTGATGGTCTACATTTAAAATATCATCAACCATATCAAATTTTGTTGGAAATGTAAGATGTCCTTTAGGAGAATTTTTAAAATTTTCTATTGTCCATGGCAAATTTCCTGTAATTGTATTTTCTAAAATCAAATCACTATTACTCCCAATTTCAAAAATTAAATCCTTTTCTGATTTATTTGCAACTTTTATTATTTTATCCAACATTTTCTCTCTATTTACAAATAGCCTCAAATATGCACATTTATTGTAATTGCACACCAAATAACAATACATACATGCAGCAGTACAGCCTGATGATGTATATGGTACTAAATAGTCTGATGTTTTGTGGTTTTCTACAAATTTGTGTGTTTTCCTTACTCCTATTATTAAACTTCTTTTCATGTCCATAAATTCTTTGTTTTGCTTTTTTCGCATTTCTTCTATATTATTATGATTTTCTATTTCCACTTTAGGTACTTCTTTATATTTTTCTAATAATTGCTTTCCTAATTCGTAATTTGCAATTTCTTTCTCAAAATAAATAGCTTTAGGTTTAAACATAAGTATCATCCCTTTCTTGTCAATAGGGACGCCCTTTTTTGACAACTTCACTTTTATTAGTTTAACCCAAAGCTTTTATTTTATTATTTATTTATGACAAAATATATTATTTTCTAACATAAGTAACATATTCATAATCAAAATCATTAATACCATCAGATGGACCTTGTTCTCTTTCAACTTCTTTCCATTCATTTTCATTAATTCTTGGAAATAAAGCATCTCCTTCAAAATCCTTATCCAATTGTGTAACATACATTTTTTTGCAATATGGCATTAACAAATTATAAATAATTGCACCACCAATTACAAAATGTTCTTCTTCATCATCCATATATGGTTGTAATTCTAACAAAGAATGAATAACTTTTACATAGTCTGAATCTATATTAAAATCTGGATTTCTACTTAATATGATATGCATTCTATCTGGAAGAATTCCTCCTAAAGATTCAAATGTTTTTCTTCCCATTATTATTGTATGTCCTGTTGTTTTTTCTTTGAATCTTTTTAAATCATCTGGCAATTTCCAAAGCATACTATTATCTTTTCCTATTATATTATTTTTTGCTTTTGCTACTATTATACTTAACATTTCTTTTGCTCCTTTAAATTATACTGTGGAGAAAGCCTAAGCTTTCTCCTTTTGATCTGCTATATTTTTCTATTCATAGCATTTTTTCCACCAAAAATACATGGTGATTTGCACTTCCAGCCAGGAAATGTACATCTTGCACCTTTTGAATATGGAAGTAATTCATTTTCAATAACTGGATTATCCTTTACGGCTTCCAAATATTTATTCATTGTTATTACTGTCTGTTCCATAATTTCAAGCTGTGCTGCCCCACACAAACGCTCTGTACATTTTAAGATAAAATTCTCTACTGTACCTCTTTCATTCACTTTCACTAACATTCCCTGTGGATAATATTCCTCCAATGAAGATATATCTTTTAACCATTCTTTTTCTAATTCTGTTTCCCTGATTATTCTTGGAACATAATATTCTGGTTTTTCAAGTAATGTCATTTCATAAGCTAAAGTTCTATGTCTTTGTGCCTGAGCTAACTGCGCAAAACTTGCAAGATATGTAGTACTGTAATTTTCTCCAAATTCTTCGGTTCTATCTCTTTTTGCAAACAAAGATAATTTTGTGCCTTTTACTCTTGGATTTAATTTTTCTACTTTTAAATCTGGCAATGCTTCTAAAAATTCTTTCATTGCACTCTTTAATTTCGTTGAAAACTCTGTTTCAGGTTCGTATTCAATATAGTCTTCAAACCAACTAATAATAAAGTTTAACTGTTCAAAACTAACCGTATACTCCATAATTGTTGCTGGTGTAAAAACACTTATTAAATATCTGGCATTTTCCTGTGCCAACTTTTGAACCTTTTTCTCATCGAAATCTGGATATTCTTTACTTATTTCTTTTTTATAAATATCTATCCATTTTTCATAAAGATTTTTTTCTTTTTCAGAAGGCTGCATTTTTGTATATCTTGCTGATTTTTCAGAAGTATTATATATCTTCTCATTATTTAAAATCATTGCAAGAATTTTTGGTATTCCTTCTAAAATAAGGTTGTAATGTGCGTGGCCAAAAACACTATGATGACCTGACTCTAAGTTTCCATTTGCTCTTCTCTGTGTTTTTTCTGGTGCCTCTGCAAATAATGTTTCTACTGTATCTGGTAAATAACAAATACCTGCAGATTTTCCTGAAAAATCAACTGCTTCTTCTTTTGGTAATACATATCCTACTTTTGTTGATGCAATAACTTTGATTTTCATTTGTAACATCTCCTTTGTAATATATTAATATTATTGGCTGCACTATTGCAACTTAGGTACATTATAACATAACTAATTACAATTTTCTACATTTTTTTAATATTTTCATTGATTTCCATTTTAGCAATGTTACATTTCAGGGATTTTTCCTACCGAACTGTGACTTTGCAATTAAATTTTAATAACTTTAGAACTATAGTACTTTCTCAAAATCAACTAAAATTTCCAATTTGGTACATACTCTTCTTCATGTTCACCCAGTTCCTGAATATAGCCATTTTCCAAATCCAATCTATACAAATAATTCTCAATCTGTTCAAATTCTTCCTTAGTCAATTTTCTATTTATATCATCAATATCTTTAGCCTTATATGTAGGAAAATATTGAGCCATAACACTAACATAAACATCATGCATATTTTCATTTATCCACTTTAAAACTCTTCTAGAATTTAAAACATGATTAGGCAAAACTAAGTGACGAATAATCATACCTCTTTGCATTATTTCTTCTTCATTAAAAACTGCCTTACCAGTTTGCCTATACATCTCTTTTAATGCATCTGTAACAATTTCAAAATAATTATCCACTTTTGATAATCTTTTTCCCAAATCATTATCTGAATACTTAAAATCTGGCAAATAAATATCAACATACCCTTCTAACAATTTCAAAGTCTCAACTTTTTCATATCCATTGGTATTATAAACTATTGGCAATTTTAAACCATTACCACGAGCTATTTTAATAGCCTCAATAATTTGTGGCACATAACTTGTAGGTGTTACCAAATTAATATTTTCAACATCTTTTTCCTGTTGCTTAATAAAAATATCAGCCAATTCTTCTATTGAAATTTCTTTGCCCTTTCCTAGTTGACTTATTTCATAATTTTGGCAAAACACGCAATTCATATTACAATTTGAAAAAAAGACTGTCCCTGAACCTTTTTTCCCACTAATGCAAGGTTCTTCAAAGTTATGTGTTGAATATAAAGCAACTTTTACAGTATCTTTTGACTTACATCTTCCTATTTGATTATTTAATCTGTTTATTCCACAATTATGTGGACATATTGCACATTTTTCAAGTAATTTTACATCCATCTACTAAACACCTTCTAAATATTCATATTGTTTTTTACATTTTTTGTCAAAACAAACAGAACAAATCTGAAAAAAATTTTTTAAGTAAAAATGAGACATTTTAATCTGTCCCATTTATCTCATTTTACACTTTGAACATATATATTTTCATCTGAACTTTTTATCAGATTAACTGTCCTGGTCGTAAATTTATCTATATTTTCCTTTACAGTATCAATTGCTTTTGTTTCACCATCATTACTTTTTACAGTTGCTATTGTATCTTCATTCAAATTTTTAATATATATCTCATATATTTCATTTTCATCTTCAACTCCCATAGCATTCTCGTAATCTTCTAAATATTCTACAATTTCTACCTGAAAACCATTCCTCGTTTTATTTATGTTTTTAATATAAAAACTATCATCCAAAGTATCTAAACCTACTCCTGTAGTTATATATTTTCCTGATTCATTATCAAATTGTATATATTCTGTCCCCTCTTTTGGAAATTGCTTTGTAAATTGTTCACCAAATAATTTCTTAGCTTCCTGTCCAATCTCTTCATATGATAATTCATAATTCTCCAAATTTTTCTTCACAACTTCCCATGTCCATAAATCGGGAGCATCATTAATATTATCAAACTTTGGCAATGCTTCTTCTGTAACCTCTTTCCACATATATATTTTTGATATATACTCTTCAATTTTTGAAACTTCTGAAGCAGTTACCATATTTTGAGTTGATTTTCTTTTGTTTATATACATTCCAATAAAAATGACTAACAATATACAGATTATTGCTACAAGTTTTTTCATTTGCATACATCTCCTGTTTATCAATTTCTAACATTGATATTTTCATTGATTATTGTTTTACTTCTGCTTCCACTTTTTCTTCTACGCCTGTTGCAATTACTGTTACTTGTACATCTTCTCCCATATCTTCATCAATTACTGTTCCAAATATAATATTTGCATCTTCACTTACTTTTTCATTTATAAGTCCAACTGCACTATTTATCTCCATAAGTCCTAAATCACTATTTCCTTTAACATTGAATATTACACCTTTAGCACCATCTATTTTACTTTCTGTTAATGGATTTTCTATAGCCTGTCTAACAGCTTCTTCTACTTTTTTCTCCCCTGATGCTCTTCCTATTCCCATGTAAGCTTTTCCTCTATAATTCATTGTTGTTTTGATATCAGCAAAATCTATGTTCACTTCACCTACTGATGTTAATAGGTCTGTAATACTTGTAATTCCTTGCTCTAATATATTATCAGCTAATGAAAATGCATTATCTAATGTAATTTTTGAGTCTGTTATTTTTAAAAGATTATCATTTAAAACAACTATTAAATCATCTACATTACTTTTTAATCTTTCTATTCCTTTTGATGCTCTTAGGCTACGTGCTTTACCTTCAAATAAAAATGGTTTTGTTACTATTCCTACTGTTAATATTCCCATTTCTTTTGCTATTTCAGCTACTATTGGTGCAGCACCTGTTCCAGTTCCTCCACCCATTCCGGCTGTTATAAATACTAAGTCTGCTCCTGATAGCATTTGTTTTATATCTTCTTTGTTTTCTATCGCTGCTCTTTCTCCTACTAATTCATTTGCTCCTGCTCCTAGTCCTCTTGTTGTTTGAACTCCTATTTGTAATATGTTACTTGTTCTTGATCTTTTTAGTGTTCCTGTTTCTGTATTTATCATGTAGAATGTTACACCTCTTACATTGTCTTCTATCATTCTTGATATTGCATTATTTCCTGCTCCACCTACACCTATTACTTTTATTTTTAGTGTTTTGTCTAATTCCATTATATCGCCCATTGTTTAACTTCCTCCCTGTTTTTTCTTTTTGTTTCAATTTGTTTCTTATTATATATAAAAAAAGCCAAAAAAACAACTGTTTTTTGACCTTTTTTTTATTTTTCTTTAAACTTTTTTCTATTAACTTGTCAACACAATTAAATTATAAAATATTTCATCTTAATACATTATACTTTTCATACTTTTCACATAAATTGAGGGTTGATTTGTTTTTAATTACTTCAATTGGAATTTTAAACATTTCCAAAGAATCTATAACAATAAATAATTCATCAATATTTGTATCTACAACTGTTTTATACGTTTCATGTTCCACCACAACTCTTTAAAGCAACCTGATATTTATCATATTTTGTTTTGCAAGATGTCACTTTAACTTGTACCTTTTTTAATATATTATCTTTATCTACTATTAAATCATAATCTTGCGTATCATTTAAAGGGATAGATACCGTATATCCATTTGCACTATAATATGCAATTGCAATCCCTAATCCAGTATTGCCTTTTTCCTTATTAGAATCAAGCCTCATATTCATTCATCCTTTTTTTACATATAGGTAAATATTATGATAAAGTAAAAACAAGTTTCCTTGTTTTTATGGTGCAGATGGCATAGTTATCTACAACTTTTTAGGCTCTCTTGACGATTGATACAAATATCAATCAATTTACTAAAGTATATCACAATTTCAATAAATTGCAATAAAATTATAAAATTTTTTAATTTATTTATAATTATATCATAGTAAAGAGCCATTATCATTTTGTCATTGATAATGGCTCTTTACTTAATTAAGTATCACATATTCAAGAAGTATAACATTTCTTATTCTAATAGATACATATGTTTTCTTCTCATGTTTAGATACTTTGAGTGTAACAAAATTTCCATATACAGTAAGTTTCTTTTCTGTAAAAATAACATTTTTGCTTGTTATAGGTTGTAAAATAAATTCTTCAGCAAATAATATTACAGCCATAAGCAAGTCAATTCTTTTTATTGATACAAACCGATTCCATGAACACATATTAAGATTTTTATACTCTTTAGACTGCTCTCTCGTTCTTGTATCAAAACGAAGTTGTTCATATAATGGAATAAAACTAGCAATGGCTTCATAAACATATTGTGGCTTTTCAAAAAATAAGTATTGAGCTTCGTAAAATTTTGGAGCTTTAAAATTACTATACATTTTTTTGATAGCATTTGTCGCATTGGGAAAATCCTTTTTGATATGGTCATACATCGACATCATGTCAATTCCCCACCATTCATATGTATCCTTAATGCATTCTGCCATTGTCCATACATAAAAATCTTTGTCTTTTTTACTCATTTAAAATACCTCCTTAACAAATTTGTTTACAAGTTATTTAATGTTGCAGTTCGTCCATTTTTTCTCCAATTTTTCAATGTCTATTGGAATAGATAATCTTGGATCGGTTTCATAGCACAATTCTAGCACAACTTGAACTTTGGTTCCTACGATATAGTGATGTACTTTATCGTATTGTGTCTTACCAGATTCTACTGTTTTTAGGACTGTACCTATTTCATAAGGTAGACTTACATTCATTATTGTTCCTCCTATTACATTAATTACTGATAATAGTTACTATATATAAACTTGCAACTAGCAAGATAATTAAATTATGATAATATTTTACCATAAAAGCTTGATTTTTTCAACACTTTGAGCATTTTTTAAAAATCACTCACTCTATATATACATTTATATCTATGTTATAAACTATTTTTTTAACATTTTTTTGTTTTCTTTTTCTAGTTGTTTTAGACTCTTTTTAGGTGTTGGTAATTCTTCTGGCATAGTACCACCATTTTTTGCAATTACTTCTCTTATATTCTTGCCTATATTATAATGAGTTTTATTGGCTTCTTTTTCAGTTTGTATATTATCTTTTTTCAATTTTTGTTCCGTTTGAGAAATTCTAAATAAATTTGCTATAAGTTCATCACTTCCCATATTATCCAAAATATCTTCTCTATATCTTAATCCTTTTCTTTTTGCAATATCATCAGCAGTCTCACCATTATATAAACCTTTATAACCCGCATTGTGAAATTTATCAAAATTTTTGACTCCTGCATTTTTTGCTGTTTGATTAAGCGAGTAATTACCTTTTCGTGTTAAATCTCTTTGATAAAATCTTTTTTCATCTTCCGTTAGCATACTATATTCTTTTTCACTAATTTCTTGTTTTCTAGTTTGAACAGCAAAATATGTTTGAGCAAGAGCAATAACCTTTTTTCTAGGATCTCCATTTTGTGCTATTAAATAGCAAGCGTATCTATTTAATTTATAATCTTTTATTATAGATTTTCTTCCTTTTCCAGAAATTATTGACTTGTCGACGTCGACAAAACAATCAAACACATTAATATCACTGTTTTTACAACTTTCTTTTGCTTTATTTATTACATTTTCAAATTTTCGCCATTCTTTATAATTTAAAACTAATTGTAGTTCTCTTGCATACCAAAATTCAACACCACATTCATCAATATGCATAATATCTTCAAAAGATTTATTATTTTTATCTATTTCCTTCATAAATATCATCTCCATTTTTATATTTAATATTTATTATTTGAATATCATTGTAAAACAATTGTTTGTATTTGTCAATAATATTTTAAATTTTTATACAATTAAATAAATACATTGCAACTTTATTTTGCTCTGTTGTTTCCATTTCCATGAGTTTAGCCATTGCAAACATTACAAGTTTATATTTTGCAAAGTTTATAAGTGTAGTTCTATATTCTTTGTCAATGTCTTTTAACATTTTATCAAATTTTTCATAGTTTTCTTTTCTGTTATATATAAGACCAGACCATTTGCTTTGGCTTATACATATTGCTAATCTTAATTTATTTTTAATATCCATATCATATATCATATCTATTAAATATTTAACTTTTTCATTTTCCATATTCAAATTACCTCCATCTTAAAATCTTGTATCATTATTTTTCTTTCTACTCTTTTCAGCTTTATTTTCATCTGGTATTGTCACTTTTCTTAAAATGTTATTTGCTATTTCATTATCATTGTCGTCAAATATGCCATTTTTATATAGGTCATCACTTACAATTTTATAGTTATTATCTTTATCATAGCAAATTCTTTTGTGGAAATGGCTCATAATGCTATGCCAAAAGCCGGTAAACTAAAGCCTTCTCGTGCTTGGTCTTCCGTTGATACTCTCATATACAAACCACATTTTTTCTTTTCTTTGTTCATTTACTCAACCTACTAACAAAAAAGAGACATCAAAGTACAATACGAGTACTTTTGACATCTCTTAAATCCGTTTAACAAAATACAATATAATTGTAATATAATATAAATTTTTCAAAGTGCTCGTAAACATATAGCTTTTGACGAACAGCTATATGCAATTAATTGGCTATATTATATCACGATTTCAAGAAATGTCAAATATTTACAAATTTAAATAGTGTAAAATGGTTTCGGAATATACAAAAAGAAAGTCCTTTGATATAA
>ERZ840517.185-NODE-185-length-88362-cov-7.463587_pt1 | contig 88362 bp, 79 predicted proteins | sample MGYA00519876_ERZ840517 | MGnify/ENA primary metagenome ERZ840517 (study PRJEB31850, sample SAMEA3708882) | human gut metagenome | biome: human gut; feature: human-associated habitat; material: faeces | place: China | collected 2014 ... | reverse complement strand
CGTTCTCCATCCAGTTGATATAGGTCTTGGTGAAGCGCTCAGGCACGAACTTGATGGTCCCATCCTCCACCACACGGATGGCCTCCTTGGCCAGGGGCGCCATCTTCACGAACCACTGGGCGGAGATCAGGGGCTCCACATCGTTGTGGCAGCGGTAGCAGGTGCCCACATTGTGGCTGTACGGTTCGGTCTTGACCAGGTAGCCCTGCGCCTCCAGATCGGCCACCACCGCCTTGCGGCAGGCGTAGCGATCCATTCCCTCGTATTTTCCGGCGTTCTCGTTCATGGTGCCGTCATCGCTGATGCAGCGGATGACCTCCAAATTGTGCCGCAGGCCCACCTCGAAGTCGTTGGGGTCATGGGCGGGGGTCATCTTCACGGCACCGGTACCGAAGCCGATCTCGCAGTAATCGTCGCCCACGATGGGGATCTCGCGGTTCATAATGGGCAGGATGCAGGTCTTGCCGATCAGGTGCTTGAACTTCTCGTCCTCCGGGTTCACTGCCACGCCGGTATCGCCGAACATGGTCTCCGGGCGGGTGGTGGCGATTACGATGTCACCGCTGCCGTCCGCCAGGGGGTAACGGATATACCACAGATTGCCGGGCTTATCGGTGTACTCCACCTCGGCGTCGGACAGGGCCGTCAGGCAGTGTGGACACCAGTTGATGATGCGGCTTCCCTTATAGATCAGGCCCTTTTCGTACAGCTCGCAGAAGGTCTCGCGCACGGCGCGGGAGCAGCCCTCGTCCATGGTGAAGCGGTCACGGCTCCAGTCGCAGGAGGCGCCCATCTTCTTCTGCTGCTCCACGATACGGCTGCCGTATTTTTCCTTCCAGGCCCACACACGCTCAAGGAACTTCTCGCGGCCCAGATCGTAACGGGTCAGTCCCTCGTTCTTCCGCAGTTCCTCCTCCACCTTGATCTGGGTGGCGATGCCGGCGTGGTCGCTGCCGGGCAGCCACAGTGCCTCGTAGCCCTGCATCCGCTTAAAGCGGGTCAGGATGTCCTGTAGGGTGCAGTCCAGGGCGTGGCCCATGTGCAGCTGGCCGGTGACGTTGGGGGGCGGCATGACGATGGAAAAAGGCTTCTTGTCCGGGTTCGGCTCCGCCTTGAAGCAGTCGCCGTCCATCCAAAGCTTGTAGATGCGGGATTCCACATCCCGCGGGTCATAGACCTTGGGCAGTTCTTTCATATCTATGCTCCTTTTTCGGTATTTGGCAAAACAAAAAGTCCGCTCTGTTTTGCCAGTGCAAAACAGGGCGAACATAATGTCCGTGGTACCACCTGTATTCGGGATCGCTCCCGCGCTCATGGGTGCAGCAACACCCCGCCCCGGTAACGGAGGGCAAACCGCCGCGGCCTACTGTCAGTTCAGCGCGAAGCTCAGGGACGACTTGGGCGGGGCATCACGGGCGCTTACACCTGCCGCGCCCTCTCTTGGCATCCGCTGACCGCCTACTGCTTCCCGTCATCGCCGATTTCATATGCAGGAAGTATACTATATCCGCAGGAAAATGTCAAGAGGGAGACGGCCCTGCGCCGTCTCCCTCTTGCTATGTACCTTTCAGCGCTTGTTGGACTTGATCCAGATGCCCTGCTTCTCCGCGTTGGCGATAAGCTCATCGCGGAACATGGGGTGGGCAATGGAGATCAGCTTCTCCGCCCGCTCCCAGGTAGAGCAGCCCACCAGGTTCACGCCGCCGTACTCAGTAACGATGTAGTACGCCTGGCTGCGGGGGTCGGTGACAATGTCGCCGGGGGTCAGCAGCGGGTTGATACGGGACTTCACATTTCCCTGCTTATCCGTAAACGAGGACGTCAGACAGATAAAGGCCTTGCCGCCGTGAGACAGCGCCGCGCCCTCAAGGAAGTCCAGCTGACCGCCGGTGCCACTGATCTGGCGGGTGCCGGAGCTTTCGGCGCAGATCTGGCCATACAGGTCTACGGAGATACAGTTGTTGATGGAAACGAAATTATCCTGCTTGCCCACGTTGGCCGGGTCGTTGCAGTAGCTGATGGGATAGGTGACCACGCCGGGATTTTCCCGTATCCAGTCATATAGGTCCGGCGAGCCGATGGCCAGGCCGAAGATGCTCTTGTAGCGATCCAGCTTCTTCTGGTTGTTGGTGATCTTGCCAGCCTTGTACATATCCAGATAGCTGTCGCACAGCATCTCGGTATGGATGCCCAGGTCCCGCAAGTCGCTCTTTGCGATCATCTGGCCCACCGCGTTAGGCAGAGAACCAATGCCCAGCTGCAGCGTGGAGCCGTCCACCATGTTCTGCACCACGTACTCGGCGATCTTCATCTCCGCCTCGTTGGCGGCGGGGGACTTGACGCTGGGCAGCGGGCCATGGGGCCCCTCTACGATCATGTCCACATCGCTGATATGGATGCACTCGTCCAGACCGCCGTAGACCCAGGGCAGATTTTCGTTGATCTCCAGAATGACCACGTCTGCCTTGTCCAGCGTGGAACGGGCGGAGGCTGTGGCACCGGCAAAGTTGAAGTAGCCGTGCTCGTTCATGGGGGTCACAGCCATCATAGCCACGTTGACGGTGAGGAACTGGCTGTAATACCAGCTGAGGTTGCGGAACACCATGGGATTAAAATTACACAGTCCACGGTCGCAGAGCTTGCGCTCATAGCCGGACATATGCCAGCTGTTGTAGACAAAGTGCCTGCGCTCGGGGTCGCACTCCACCATCTGGATCGGGTCGAAGATCAGATAGCCGCGGATCTTGACCTCGCGAAGCTCATCCTTTCTCTTGGCAATGGCGGCGTCCATCAGAGACGGAAAGCCCGTGCCCATGGAGATGTCGATCCAGTCGCCGCTTTTTACCACCCGTGCCGCTTCATCGGCGGTGCATAGCTTGCGCTTGTATTCCGCTGTGTAGTCAAACGGTCTCGCCATAGTGTTCTCCCTTTCCGCATCCTGTGCTGCTGCATTTTTTACTTTGTTAATTTTATCACTTGCCCATCTGTCTGTCAACAGTTTAACAATTTTTTCTTATCGGAATAAGTTATTTCCTCCCTGGATCCCCCGTCTGTCCGGCGCACGGCTTCCCCCTCCCTTTTCCGCATCCGGAAGCCGCAGATACAGGAAAAAACGCCCCGACCTAATGGCCGGGGCGTTTGCTGCGAAGGCTTACTTCTCCGCGCGGCGTTTATAGGATTCGTACTTCTCCTTGGCGGCTTCCTCCGCCTCGGCGAACAGCACCTTGGCGTTCTCCGGGAAGCTCAGCTCCAGAGAGGCGTAACGAACCTCGCCCTTCATGAAGTCGTACAGGGGCATGGTGGGCTCCTTGCTGTCCAGGGTAAAGGTCTTGGTCTCCGGGCTGTACCGGTACAGGTTCCAGTAACCGGAGTTGACGGCGTCCTTCATCTCCTGCTGGACGTTGTTCATGCCCTTCTTGATGCCGTGGTTGATGCAAGGCGCGTAACAGATGACGATGGACGGACCCTTGTGGGCCTCAGCCTCCTTGATGGCCTTGATCAGCTGATTGGGATTGGCGCCCATGGAGCACTGGGCCACATAGACGTTGTCGTAGGTCATCATCAGCATGCCAAGGTCTTTCTTCTTGGTCTTCTTGCCGCTGGCCTGGAATTGGGCAACAGCACCCACAGGCGTGGCCTTGGAGGACTGGCCGCCGGTGTTGGAGTAGACCTCGGTATCCACCAGCAGGACATTCACGTCCTCGCCCATGGCGAACACGTGATCCAGACCGCCGTAGCCGATATCGTAGGCCCAGCCGTCGCCGCCGTACATCCACATGGTCTTCTTGGAGAGATCTTTCTTGCGCTTTAGGATCTCGTCCACCAGCTTCTGCTCGTCGGCGGAGAACTTGCCCTTCTCCAGCAATGCCACCAACTCGGCAGTGGCGGGGGTGGAGGCGTCCAGGTCATCATACGTCTCCATATACTTGGCGATGGCGGCCTTGACGGCCTCGTCCTTGGTCAGGGCATCCAGCTCCTTAACGTAGCCGGTGACGCAATCACGCAGCTGCTTGACGGCCAGGCACATACCGTAGGAGAACTCGGCGTTGTTCTCGAACAGGGAGTTGGACCAGGCAACGCCCTTGCCCTCGGCGTTCTTGCAGTACGGTACGCAGGGCATAGCCGCGCCCCAGGCCTGGGTACAGCCGGTGGCGTTGGCCAGATACATCTTGTCGCCGAACATCTGGGTCAGCAGCTTGATGTAGGGCGTCTCGCCGCAGCCGGCGCAGGCACCGTTGAACTCCACCAGGGGCTGCTTGAACTGGCTGCCCTTCAGGGTAAATTTGTCCACGCGGGAGGTCTTTTCCTTCACGGTGGTCAGGAAGTTCCAGTCGGTCTGGTCCAGAGACACCTCGTGGGTGGGGACCATCTTCAGTGCCTTGCCGGACTTGGGGCAGGAGGCTACGCAGCTGCCGCAGCTGGTGCAGTCCAGCGTGGAGACGCCCATGGTGTACTTCAGGCCGGCCAGGCCGGGGCCCTTGGCGTCCACCAGCGTCATATCCACCGGTGCGGCCTTGACCTCGCCCTCGTCCAGCAGGAAGGGCCGGATGACGGCGTGGGGGCAGACGAAGGAGCACATATTGCACTGGAGGCACTCGGCAGCGTCCCACACAGGCAGATGGGTGGCGATGCCGCGCTTTTCATACTTGGAAGTGCCCAGCGGCATGGTACCGTCCTCCATGCCCTTGAAGGCGGAAACGGGCAGGTCATCGCCCTTCTGGGCGTTGATAGGCACCAGAATGTTCTTGATGACGTAGGGCAGGCTCTCGTCGGCGGGCTTCAACGCCTTGCCGGTGAGCTGCGTCCACTCAGGCTTCACCTTGACCTCCACCAGCGCGTTGATACCGGCGTCCACGGCGGCGATGTTCATGTTGACGACCTTCTCGCCCTTGAGCCCGTAGGTCTTTTTGACGGCGTCCTTCATGTGGGCCACGGCGTCCTCCACGGGGATAACGTTGGCCAGCTTGAAGAAGGCGGCCTGCAGCACCATGTTGGAACGGTTGCCCAGACCCAGCGCCTGAGACTCCTTGTTGGCATCGATGATGTAGAACTTGATGTCGTTGTCGGCGATGTACTTGAGGATCTCGCCGGGAACATGCTGCTCCAGCTCGTTCTCCGTCCACTCGCAGTTCAGCAGGAAGCTGCCGTGGGGCTTCAGCTCATGGATAATGTCGTACTTGGTCAGGTACGTCTGGTTGTGGCAGGCGATGAAGTCCGCGCTGCTCACATAATAGGTAGAGCTGATGGGGTGCTTGCCGAAGCGCAGGTGGCTCTTGGTGATACCAAAGGACTTCTTGGTGTCATACTCAAAGTACGCCTGACAGTACATATCTGTCGTCTCACCGATGATCTTGATGGAGTTCTTGTTGGCGCCCACGGTACCGTCGGAGCCCAGACCCCAGAACTTGCAGGAGATGGTGCCCTCCGGTTCGGTCAGCAGCGGCGCGCCCACGGGCAGGGACAGATGAGTCACGTCGTCCACGATGCCGATGGTAAAGTGGTTCTTCGGCTCGTCCAGCAGCAGATTGTCGAACACGGCCTTGATCTGGGCGGGGGTGGTGTCCTTGCTGGACAGGCCGTAGCGGCCGGCGTAGATGGCGGGGCGGTCGCTCTCGTTGATGTAGGCGGCGCAGATGTCCTCGTACAGAGGCTCGCCAATAGAGCCGATCTCCTTGACGCGGTCCAGAACGGCGATTTTCTTCACCGTCTTGGGCATAGCGGCCATCAGATGCTTGCGGGAGAAGGGACGGAACAGGTGTACCTGCAGGAAGCCCACCTTCTCGCCCTTGGCGTTCAGGTAGTTGACCACCTCCTGAGCGCAGCCGCCCACGGAGCCCATGGCCACGATAACGCGCTCGGCGTCCGGTGCGCCGTAGTAGTTGAAGAGATGGTACTCGCGGCCGGTCAGCTTGCTGATCTGGGCCATGTAGTCCTCTACGATGTCGGGCAGCTCGGCATAGGCCGTGTTGTTGGACTCGCGGAGCTGGAAGTAGATATCCGGGTTATCCACCAGAGAACGCATCCGGGGATCCTCGGGGTTCAGGGCGTTGGCGCGGAAGGCGGCCAGCGCGTTGTAGTCCACCAGCTTGGCGTACTCGTCGTAGGTCAGCACGTCGATCTTCTGGATCTCGTGGCTGGTACGGAAGCCGTCGAAGAAGTGCAGGAACGGGATGCGGGCCTTGATGGCACTCAGATGTGCCACAGCGGCCAGGTCGGCAGCCTGCTGTACACTGCCGCTGGACAGCATGGCAAAGCCGGTCTGACGGCAGTTCATCACATCGGAGTGGTCGCCGAAGATGGAGAACGCATGGGTGCCCACGGTACGGGACGCCACGTGCAGCACGCCGGGCAGGCGCTCGCCGGAGATGCGGTGCATGGTGGGGATCATCAGCATCAGGCCCTGGGACGCGGTGAAGCTGGTGGCCAAAGCACCGGCCTCCAACGCACCGTGACAGGCGCCGCAGGCACCGGCCTCGGACTGCATCTCAACCAGACGCACCGGCTGGCCGAAGATGTTTTTCCTGCCGTTGGCCGACCAGGCATCGGCGTGCTCCGCCATGGGGCTGGACGGCGTAATGGGATAGATGGCAGCGACCTCGGAAAAGGCGTATGCCACATACGCCGCCGCTTCGTTGCCGTCGCAGATCTTCATGATCTTGCTCATCTTTCTTTCCTCCTCTATAAACATAGAAGTATCCCGCTTTTCGGGCGGGCGCATTAAAACAGTGTTAATTATACCATTCACGCGCGCAATAATCAATGCAGGGGGAGCGATTCTGTAACAACTGCTACAAAATCGCTCCCTGTTTTGGTGAAAAGTACAACTCAGATGACCATCGGCTCGCCGCTGATATCGACCTGCCCATCGGTGACGGTCAAATCACCGCCCAGTTGATTTTTGTACACGCCGTCGGCCAGCGCCACCGATACGCGGCCGCCGCAGCCGGACAGATCAAATACACCGGTGCGCTCCCCTGCCGGGGACTTATAGTGCCCGATAACAGCGCCGCCGCTGACCTCGTACCACACCGCACCCTCCAGCGGCAGCGTCTGCTTCATGTCCTTGCACCGGCGCAGGAAGTCTGACAGGTCAGACCGCTTGTCGCCGAAATTATCGTCCGCATCAAATAGCCCTACCTGACGGCGCGGTGCGAACTCCGTGCCGCCGTAGAGCAGCATACTGCCCCGACAGAAGTACAGAAATGCCAGCCAGTGCCGCAGCCGCCGTTCGTCCTGCACCCAGTGGGCCAGACGCGGCGTGTCGTGGTTCTCGCCGCAGCGCATCTTGATAAACCCGGAGGGGTACGTCAACTCCTGGTAGTTCAGCATATCGATGTACTGCCGCAGGCTGTTTTTACCGGATAGATACCCTTCAAACCACGGCCAGATATCGTAATCGTAGGTCATGTCGAAGGCCCGGTACAGCTCCGTATCCGTGGCACAGTAGGCACCCTGCTTCCGCAGACCCAGCACATGGGCGCCGTGTACGCTCTCCGCCAGCCAGATGCAGCCGGGGCGGACCGCTTCCACCTCCTGCCGCGCCCGGGCCCAGAAGTCCAGGGGCACGCTGCTGGCCACATCGCAGCGGAAGCCGTCCACGATCTCCGCCCACATTTTCAGCGTATCGATCTGATAGCGCCACAGCTCCCTGTGGGCGTAGTCCAAGTCCACGATATCCCACCAATCCGCCACATGGCGGCTGGGCCGACCCTGCTCGTCCCGGAAAAACCACTCCGGGTGGGTCTGGGCCAGCACCGAGTCCGGCGATGTGTGGTTGTAGACGACGTCGATGATGCACTTCATGCCCCGGACGTGGATGGCGTCCACCAGATGGCGGAAATCCTCCACGGTGCCGTACTCCGGGTTCACGCCCCGGTAGTCACGGATGGCGTAGGGACTGCCCAGCGTGCCCTTGCGGCCCACCTCGCCAATAGGATGGATAGGCATCAGCCATACGATATCCGTACCCAAGGCGCTCAATCGGTCCAGATCACGTTCCAGCGCACGGAAGGTGCCCTCCGGTGTGTGGTTTCGCACGAACACGCTGTAGATCAGCTGATGCTGCAATGTCTTATCCGTATTCACTGCCATATTGATTGCCTCCTCAGTCCAGAAGTGCTAAAAATTCGTCCTCCGTCAGCACGGGAATGCCCAGCGCCTCTGCTTTTTGCAGCTTGCTGCCGGCATTTTCTCCGGCCACCACATAGGTGGTCTTTTTTGACACGGAGCCGGCGGCCTTGCCGCCCCGCTTTTCGATCATCTCCGCCGCTGCGTCACGGGTAAACTTTTCCAGCGTGCCTGTCAGCACAAAAGTCATTCCGGCAAAACGACTGTCAACCGTTTTCTCTTTACAGGTCATATTGACGCCGACGGCCTTCAGCCGCGCCAGCAGATCGCGGGACTGGGGGCTTTTCATCCACTGGCAGAGATACCGCGCGGTAATAGGGCCCACGTCGTCCACGGCAGTCAGCTCCTCCTCCGGAGCCGCTGCCAGTGCGTCCATAGTGCCGAACCGCTGCGCCAGCGTCTTGGCAGCCTTCTCCCCCACCTGCCGTATGCCCAGCGCGTTGATGAGCCGCCACAGGTCGTTGTCCCGGCTTCTGGCGATAGCGTCCACCGCATTCTGCGCCGATTTTTTGCCCATGCGCTCCAGCGGCTCCAGCTGCTTCGGCGTCAGGCTGTACAGGTCCGCGGCGGTCCGGACAAGTCCGCTGTCGATCAGCTGCTGCATCACCGCAGGTCCCAGCCCGTCAATGTCCATAGCGCCCCTGCTGGCAAAGTGGGTCAGGTACTGCAACAGCTGGGCGGGGCACTCCGCGCCGGTGCAGCGCAGCGCCGCGCCGTCCTCGTCCCGCACCACCGGTGCGCCGCACACGGGGCACGTCTCGGGCAGGGTATAGGGCTTCGTCCCGGCGGGACGCTTGTCCGCCACCACCTCAACGATCTCCGGGATGATCTCGCCGGCCTTCCGCACCAACACCGTATCCCCCACCCGGATATCCTTCTGGGTAATATAATCCTGGTTATGCAGCGTGGCAAAGGCGACCGTCGTGCCCGCCAGCCGTACCGGCTCCAGCTCCGCCTTGGGCGTCAGCACACCGGTGCGGCCCACCTGTACCACGATATCCTTCACCACCGATGGCTTCACCTCCGGCGGATATTTGTACGCGATGGCCCACTTGGGGAACTTCGCCGTGCTACCGATGATCTCTCGGTCATGCAGGTCGTCCAGCTTCACCACCGCACCGTCGATATCGAAAGGAAACTGCTCACGGCCATCACCCAGCGCCGCGATCTCCGCCAGGATATCTGACGGCGCGGACAGCCGCTTGTGGGGAATCACCTTGAAATGCTGGCTGGCCAGATAGTCGATCGTCTCTGTGTGGGTGGAAAATTCCCGGCCCTCCGCCAGCTGCAAATTAAAGACCGCGATGTCCAGCCGCCGCTGGGCGGCGATCTTGGGGTCCAGCTGCCGCAGGGAGCCGGCGGCGGCGTTGCGGGGATTGGCCATCAGGGGCTTTCCCTCCAGCTCACGCCGGGCGTTGATCTCCTCGAACACACTGCGGGCCATGTACACCTCGCCCCGCACGATGAGGCGGGGCAGCTTCTCCGGCAGGGTCATGGGGATAGACCGGATCGTCCGCAGATTTTCAGTCACATCCTCCCCTACTCGTCCGTCACCCCGGGTGGCACCGCGGACGAACACGCCGTCACGGTATTCCAGAGCCACGGAGAGGCCGTCCACCTTCGGTTCCACGCTGTAGGCGGGGTGCTCCAGGGGTATCTTCTCCAGGAAGCGGCAGACCTCCTCGTCGTCGAACACATCCTGCAGGCTCTCCAGCGGCACGGCGTGCGTCACCTGCTGAAACTCCGTCAGCGTCTGTCCGCCCACCCGCTGGGTGGGAGAATCCGGCGTGATCTCCTCCGGATGCGCCGCCTCCAAGTCCTCCAGCCGCCGCAGCAGATGGTCATATTCATAATCCGACATGGTGGGCGCATCCAGCACGTAGTAGAGGTATCCGTTCTCCGTCAGCGTGCGGCGCAGCTCCTGTATCTCCTTGCGATAGTCCATATCCAAGCCCTCATCCATTGTTCATAATGTACTCGTCGGCGTAATCCTCGATCTTATCCTCCGTGGTGCTGAAATAGGTGTACGTCTGGGGCACGCCGCCCACGATCACCGTCTCCGCCACGGATATCTCGTTGCTCACTTTTGTGTAGGTGGTGATCCCCGGCAGCAGGATACTCACGCGTACGTCTACATCCAGCAGGATCTGGTGCTTTGTCTGGTTGATGCCCGCCGCCGTGAATTTATCCCGGAATTTGGCGGTAGCCGTGCCGATGGTCTCCATTTTTACCGTCAGCTTCGGCCCCCGGCCCGCCAGCAACGGCGAACCGGTCAGTGTGCCCAGCGGCACCGCCAGTTCACTGGCGGATACCTGACTCAGCCGCGCCAGTACGTCATCCGCCACCGCGGTCTGCAGGCGGTTGAACTCCGCCATATTGCTGCTCAGCGCCGTCACGCGGCCGTCGCTGTCCTTGTCGAACTTTACCAGCCGGTCGTATTCCATCCAGCCGTTTTCCACGGCGTCGTTCACCGCCGCCACCACGATGCGGCTGACAGTATTGGCGCACCGGGCTGTTGCCAGATTTTCCAGCATGGGCCGCAGGTGCAGCAGGATCGCCGCCAGCAGCGCCGTCAGCGCCAGCAGGATGATCGCCAGCCACACACGCACCCGCTGCCGCCGGGTCAATCGTATATACCGCAGCCGGCCCATGCCGTCACCTCCCATAGACGCGCTGTATGACGCGCTTACTACGGAAGTCTATGACACCACGGCTTTTCCTCATTCCTCCCAGCCGTTCACGATGGCTTTGAAAAAGTCGCCGCGCTCGGCAAAGTTCTTGAATTGGTCAAAAGATGCACAGGCCGGCGACAGCGTCACCACATCACCGGGCTGTGCCCGATCGCGGGCGGCCTGCACCGCCGCTGCCAGAGGCGCGGCGTCGATGATCTCCGGGTGGCCGGGCCGGTACCCCGACGCATTCTCCACGGCGGCGCGTATTTTATCCGCTGTGGCGCCGCAGAGCACCAGCAGCTTCACATGCGCCACGATCTCCGGCCCCAGCACATCAAAGGGAATGTGTTTGTCATAGCCGCCGGCGATCATGATTACCTTCTCGCTGAACGACCGCAGCCCCGCGATGGCACGGGAGGGACTGGAGGCAATGGAGTCATTATAATACCGCACGCCCTTATAGGTTCGTACCAGCTCGATGCGGTGCTCCACACCGCCGAATTCCCGGGCAAAGGTCCGGATGACCTGGTCCGGCACCAGGCCGTCCACGGCGGCGATGGCCGCCATATAATTCTCCACATTGTGTACACCGGGGAGCTTGATGTCCCTCGTGGTCATCACGATGCGCTCATGACCGCCGCTGCGGCAGACAACGTCCTCGCCCCGCAGGAACACGCCGTCGGCAACCTCACCCTGCCTGCTGAAGAGGCGGGCGCGGCCGGGCGCGCGGGTGGACTGCTCTGCTGTGATGGCATTATCCGCATTAAAAATGACAATGTCCTCCCGACTCTGATGGGTAAAAATATTCTCCTTGGCCGCCACATACTCCGCCATGTCCCGGTGCACATCCAGATGGTTGGGCGCCAGATTGGTGACGACCGCAATGTGCGGACTCTGCGTCATGGTCATCAGCTGGAAACTGGACAGCTCCAACACCGCAAAATCCGTGCTCAGCATTCCGTCCGCTTCGCACAGCAGCGGGTGGCCGATGTTGCCGCCCACCCACACACGCTTTCCGGCCTTTTTCAGCAGCTCGGCAATGATGGTGGTGGTCGTCGTCTTGCCGTCAGAGCCGGTGACAGCGATGATCGGACACGGGCAGATCTGGAAGAAAACCTCCATTTCACTGGTCAAAACGGCGCCTTTTTGAACACAGGCCGATATCTCCGGCACATCCGGGCGCAGCCCCGGTGTGCGGAAGATCACGTCCGCCTCCAAGTCCTTCAGATAGTCCGCGCCCAGATGCAACTCACAGCCCAACTGCTCCAGATGCTCCGCCTGTTCGCCCATCTGCTCCCGGCTGCGCTTGTCGCAGGCGGTGACGCGGATGCCCTCCGCCAGCAGCAGCTCCAGCAGCGGCGTGTTGCTGACGCCGATACCGATGATTGCCACAAGCTTATTTCTAATAGAGTCCACATATTCCCGCAGGGTCATAGGTGTCTCCCTCCCCAAATCTTTTATTTATCTAATATATTATACCGCAATCGGCGGGATTTTCAATTAGCTTTTTCCTTCGGAAACCCGGAAAATCCCCTGTGGCAGAGCACAGCTGTCATATTGCACAAATCCGGAAGGAAAATTTGTGTAAATGTCGGACGTTTTACTTCTTTACACTGTCGCGCTAAAGTGCTAATATGATAGCGTAATAAATCAAGCGGTGAACAGAGCCGCAGAAAACGGAGGAACATCCCATGAAGAAATTTGTTGCCATGCTACTGGCGTTGGTCATGACTCTGAGTCTGGCGGCCTGCGGACAGAAGAACGACACCAACGACACCAAGGACGACGCCAATTCCGACACCAAGGAGCTGACCTACGCAGTGGAAGCCGGCTCCGCCGGTGAGGCTGCCGCCGCCGAGAAGGGCTTCAAGACCGTGTCCGTGGACACTCAGGCAAAGGCTCTGATGGAGGTGGACGCCGGCACCGCCGACGCCGCGATCATTGACCTGTTGATGGCAGGTGCCATGGTGGGCGAGAACACCAGCTACCCCAATCTGAAGGTCACGGATCAGAAGCTGACCTCTGAGCTGTACGGCATCGGCTGCCGCAAGGGCAGCGATCTGGCGTCCTTCATCAATAGCGTTCTGGCGGAGACCTACGCCAGCGGCAAGATGCAGGAGATCGCCGCTACCTACGGTGTGCAGGAGTCTCTGGTGGAGCAGTCCCCCTGTGAGTACACCGCCTCCGAGAGCGACAGCGATGTACAGTATATCAAGGACAAGGGCAAGCTGATCGTCGGTATCACCGAGTTTGAGCCTATGGACTATCAGGACGCCAACGGGCAGTGGATCGGCTTCGATGCGGACATGGCGAAGCTGGTCGCCGAGAAGCTGGGCGTGGAGGTTGAGTTCCAGGTCATCAACTGGGACACCAAGGTCGAGGAGCTGGACGGCAAGACCATCGACTGCGTGTGGAACGGCATGACTTTGACCGACGCCGTGATGAACGCCATGGAGTGCAGCAACGCTTACTGCAACAACGCACAGGTGGTCATTACCAAGTGAGTTGCCAAACCGTCTGATTTGTGATATGATACTTACCCACGGCAGAGGGCGTACAGCGTCCTCTGCCTTTGGGCGGAATATTCGTAAAGGTTTTCCCCTTCCCGCGAAGTAACCACGAAGGAGTTTTTTCATGTTCTGGACTGTCACCCTCTCCCTGTTAGGCGGCATGGGACAGCTGCTGAAGCTGTTCTTTCTGACGTTGCTGTTCTCCCTTCCTCTGGGGCTTCTGATCGCCTTTGCCCTACGCAGCCGCTGCAAGCCGGTAAGCTGGCTTTTTAACGTGATTGTCTGGATCATCCGTGGCACGCCGCTGATGCTCCAGCTTATCATCATCTTCTACGGTCCCGGCAAATGGTTCAACAACAATATCTGGGCGAGCTTCAGCGATCCCCGTATGGCGGCGTGCGTCATCGCCTTCGTCATCAACTATGCCTGCTACTTCGCCGTGATCTACCGGGGCGGCATCGAGAGCGTCCCCGTGGGACAGCAGGAGGCGGGACAGGTGCTGGGCATGACGAAAAGCCAGATTTTTTTTAAGATCACGCTGTTGCAAATGGTCAAGCGCATCCTGCCCCCCATGTCCAATGAGGTCATCACGCTGGTGAAGGACACCTCCCTCGCCAAGACCATCGCCATCATGGAGCTGATCATGACCGGCGAGTCCTACATGAAGTCCTCCGGTATCACATGGCCGCTGTTCTACACGGCTGTGTTCTATCTGGCTCTGGTGGGCGTTCTGACGCTGCTGTTCAACTACGCCGAGCGCAAGCTCAGTTATTTCCGCTAAGGAGGTGCCGCACATGGCGATCTTAGACGTACAGCACATCGAAAAGCACTTTGGCGACACCCACGTGCTGGAGGACATCAGCTTCTCTCTGGAGGAGGGGCAGGCTCTGTCCATCATCGGCTCCTCCGGCAGCGGCAAAACCACGTTGCTGCGCTGCCTGAATTTTCTGGAAACGCCGGATAAGGGCGTGATCACCGTACGCGGTGAAAAGCTCTTCGACGCCGACGACCCCGCTACCCTTTCCGAGAGCGAGATCCGTAAAAAGCGTCTCCACTTCGGCATGGTATTCCAGAGCTTTAACCTCTTTCCCCAGTACACCGCCTTGGAAAACGTGACGCTGGCGCGTGAGTTGATGGCTAAGTCGGAGAAAACCGGAGAGAGTCACGACGACATCCTTACCGAAGGCAAACGGCTTTTGGCGGACATCGGTCTGGCTGACCGCATGAGCAACTACCCCCACCAGCTGTCCGGCGGGCAGCAGCAGCGCGTGGCGATTGCCCGCGCACTGGCGATGAAGCCCGACATTCTCTGCTTCGACGAGCCGACCTCCGCCCTCGACCCGGAGCTGACCGGCGAGGTGCTCCGGGTGATACGCGGTCTCGCCCAGCAGCACACCACCATGATCATCGTCACCCACGAGATGGCGTTTGCCAGAGACGTGGCGGATCAGGTCATCTTCATGGATGGCGGCGTGATTGTGGAGCAGGGCGCGGCGCGGGAGGTCATCGACCACCCACGGCAGGAGCGCACTAAGCAGTTCCTGTCCCGCTATTCCGAAATTTAACAGATGGGAAGAAAGCCCCCACGCCTTCGCGTGGGGGCTTTCATATCGTGCGAGTATGCCTATAAGCCGGGTTCTGTTTTGATAGTCATCTATCTACGCGTGCCGTCGCCGGTACGCTCAAGCCACCTCGGGAGCAGCCGGGCCGGCCTATGCTCCCATACCGGTGTTGCTCCGGATAGAGTTTACAGCGACGGTCGCTTTCACACGCCGTCGGGTGAGCTCTTACCTCGCCTTTCCACCCTTACCCGCCGGCACGGAGCCGACGGGCGGTATATCTCTGTTGCACTTTTCCTGAAGTCGCCTTCGGCGGGCGTTACCCGCTATCCTTGCCCTGTGGAGCCCGGACTTTCCTCATGGACGGGCTTTCGCCCTGCCCCCGCGACTATCCAGCGTACTCGCAGGATCAATTCTACCCAAACGGCGGCGGAAAGTCAACGAAAATTTACCGAACGCGGGGGATCAGCAGCATTTTATCCGGTACTGTCTCTTCCTCCAGCTGGTTCACCGCGCGAATCAGCTCCTCGTCAGTGCGGTACTGCTTTGCCGCATCCCACAGAGTCTCTCCCGGTGCCAGACGCCGCATGACCAGAGATGGCCGGCGGGCATTTTCCTGCTCAGGCAGACACTGCACCGCACTGACGGTTGACAGCGTTTCACGGGGCGCGGCGGCGGGCGATACCGCCACCGCCTGCCGCAGATCACAACCGCTGCCGGTGAAGGCTACCTCCGGTGCGCCGCACAGGGTACAGACCTCACCCTCTCCCAGCGGCAGCTGCGCCATTTTTTCGGTGACGGCCGGGGCCTCCTCCTCGTCCAGATACAGCAGACGCATACGCACGTCGGCGCAGGGCGTACCGTCTTCTCCGGCGGAGGGCGCGCAGGCGGTATCCGTAACGAACACGAAGGGCCGCTGACGGCCGAAATCCAGATGCTGGACCGCCTCCTGCCGGACTGGGCGCTCCGGCGCCAGTGGCAGGGACCGTTCTGCCGTTTCCAGCTTGGTGCCGCAGTGGGTGCTGTACAGATCCGTAACGCAGGATACCGTTTCCTTCCGCGTGATACGCAGCAGCAGCCGAAGCTCCGCCGAGACGGAGAATCCGCTGCTCTCCTCGGTCCGCAGCAGACGTGCCTCGCCGCAGATCAGCTGCACCCGGGCGGCAACATCCCCCTCCTCACCGCCGGCCGGGCTGTCCACGATCTGGGAGAAGGGCACAGCGGCGGTGTATGTATGCAGCTTCTGCTGCTGGCAGCGATACAGGGCACAGAGGGTCAGTTCGCCCTTTACCAGCAGCTTGGCGCCCACCAGCTGGCAGGAGGCGACCTGGGGGTACAGGCGGCAGAGGAGCAGGTCCTCCGGTGCCGGCTGGCCGGCCGGTACCGTGACCTCACCGGCGACGGCACACTCACGCTCCGCCATGGCGGCGGTCATGTACAGCTCATGCTCCCGGCGGCGCAGCCGCAGGGCGGGGTCCTCCTCCACGCCGCAGCACAGCTGTACGGTGGTGCAGGTATAGCCGCAGACCGTCCACTCCGGCATCAGACGCAGGGACAAACGGCGGGGCGTCAGTGCCTGGGCCTCGCACAGCAGCAGCCTTCCGGCGGCCCACAGCACCTGGCAGGCCGCCAGTGGACGGTTCTCCGACGTGCAGACAAAGGGCACCGCCTGGGTCAGGCTCCGCAGTCCCACGCTCTCCTCTGATGTATACAGCACCGTGACCCGAACAGTACCCTTCAGTTCCAGATTGCCGCTGCGGGCGGTGATGGACCGCAGACACAGTGTGCCCGAGGCCTCCACCACACGCCCCATGTCCGGGCAGTAATCGGGGATGGCCGCCTCCAGCGTTTCCTCGTGGGTCAGCGTCAGCCGGGGCACCTCATCCCAGCAGGTGATATCCTTCCATTGCAAGCCACATTCCATCGTTCCAGCCCTCACATTCCTATGGTTTGTGACCATTCTATGTGTGAACTCCGGCGGTTATGCCGCCACGCCGAACAGCCGGCGCAGCAGTCCCCGCATCCCACGGGGCGCCCGCCAGACGATGATCCTCATGCCCTCACCTCCTGTCCCTCAAGCACGCGATGCCGCAGGCGATCAGCAAAAACGACACCAGGAACATTAAGCAGCCCACCGGGAACACCGCCGCGATCAGGATACCCAGTCCCAATCCCAGCGCACAAATGCCCAACCAGCAGCAGCCGCCCCATCTTCGCACCGTATATCCCTCCCCCTGCTCCAGTATATGAAGCGCAAAAAGCGGAGTGCATCGCACTCCGCTTTTTCACTTCTTCTGCCAGGCCCGCAGGTCCTTCAGTTCATCATAGAGCCGCAGATAGCTCCTGTGGCGGCTGGCGGGGATATCGCCGTCCTGCACAGCCTGCAGCACGCGGCACCCTTTTTCCTTTGTGTGGGTACAGCCGGTAAAGCGGCATTGGTCCACATAGGGCGCAAATTCTGGGAATGTCTCCGGCAGGTGCGCCTTCAGCTCTAAGTCCATCTCTTCTGTATCAAAGGAGGAAAAACCCGGTGTGTCGATCACATAAGTGCCGCCGCCCAGAGCAAACAGCTCCACATGGCGCGTGGTGTGGCGGCCGCGGCCAAGGGCCTTGCTGACCTCGCCCACCGGCAAATGCAATTCCGGCAGCAGCCGATTCAGCACGCTGGACTTCCCCACGCCGGAGTTCCCGGTAAAGGCATTCAGCTTTCCGGCGATGGCGGCGCGAAGCGCCGCCAGTCCCTCCCCTGTCTCGGCGCTGATACGCAGCACCGGCAGGGCGGAGTGACTATAGATGTCATACAGCTCGTCCGCCGTGTTCAGATCGCACTTGTTCAGACACAGCAGCACCTGACAGCCCTTCAGGGCGGCGATGGCGGCAATGCGGTCAATGAGATACGGCTCCGTCACAGGGATGGCGGCGGAGGCCAGGATGACCAGCTGATCGATATTGGCGGCGGCGGGACGGGAAAACACATTGCGGCGCGGCTCCACAGCCTCCACAAAGCCCTCGCCCCCGCCCAGGTCGCGGACCTGGACCCAGTCGCCCACCAGCGGGCTCATGCCCTCCCGGCGGAACTTTCCGCGGGCGCGGCATTGCAGCGTCTCGGCTCCGGTATTTACATAGTAGAAACCGCTGAGTGCCTTCTCAATGCGCCCCCGGCTCAAAAGCGTATCTCCTGAATGGCGGAGACCTTGGTGGCCCCGGTGTTCATGCTGGTAAAGACGGCACAGACGTTAGAACTGGTCCCAGTCTTGCCGGTAAAGGTATACGTCACCGTCCCCATGGAGGCGTTGATGTACTGGCTGTCCAGGGTCACGCTGTCCTGCTCGAACTCCACCTTGATCATACCCTCCATATCGCTGGGCATGGCGAACTCCACCACCCGGGCCGCTGTGGCGTCATCGCTGTTCTTCTGCCCGCTGACGGTAAAGCTGATCTTTGTACCGCCGGGAACCTCGCTGGTGGGCTTGATGCTCTGCTCGATCACCTGACCCTGGGGCGCAAAGCTGAATGTGTCATAGGTGATCTCACCCACAGTAAGGCCCAGGTCCTGAGCATTCTGCACTGCGTTGGCGATATCCTGACCGGTGAAGGTAGGCACCGTCACCGTTTCCGGCCCGGTGCTGACCCGCAGGATCACCGTCTGTCCGGCCACCAGCGGTTCGTCGGCGGCAGGGACTGTCTCGATCACGGCGTCCGCGCCGTATTTGTCGGAGGACACGGTTTCCGTGGTGATCTTCAGATCCAGACCCATATCGGTCAGAAGCACGCGCGCCTGGCGGTACTCCATGCCCACCAGGTCCTTCATCGGCACCTTCTCCGGCTCAGCGGCCACATAGACCTGAATGACCAGATTGCTCTTTCGGGTGCGGCCGGCGGCGGGATCCTGCTCGACGATCTGCCCCGGCTGGTATTCCTCTGTGGTGCGGGTACCCTGTACCTCGATCAGGAAGATGTCCTTTACGCCCTCCATCTCCTGGGCCTCCTCCACGGTCTTGCCGCGGATATCGGGCACAGGGTAGCTCTTGTTGCTGCCGGCAGGACCGAAATCGCCCAATATCAGCTTGAACAGCAGCACAACCAGCAGCACCGCCGCAGCAAAGATCCCGGCGATGATGGCAATAGACTTCTTATCCCGGCGGGGCGGCTCCTCTTCCGCCTCGCGCTCCCGGCGCAACTCGCCGGTGTGCTTTTTTACGGCGGAGGCCACCTGGGCCGTGGGCAGGGGCATGGTAGGCTCGGTATCCGCGGCAGGGGCAGTCAACTCCTGCCGGATATAGTCCATATCCACGGAGGGGTCCCGGCGGAACTTCTCCAGGTCCTCGATCATAGCATCCGCCGAGGCGTAGCGCTTGTTGGGGTCGCTGTTCATAGCCTTCATGCAGATCAGCTCCAGCGGCTCGGGGATGCTGGGATCGATATCCCGGGGCGCCAGAGGCACGGAGCTCAGGTGCTGGATGGCCACGGACACGGCGCTGTCGCCCTCAAAGGGCAGGCGTCCGGTGAGCATCTCATACAGCACAACGCCGGCGGAATAGATATCCGAGCGCGCGTCGATACGGTCGCCCCGGGCCTGCTCCGGCGAGATGTAGTGCACGGAGCCAAGCGCCTCCTGGGTCAGTGTCTGCCCCTGGTTGGCAAGGCAGGCAATGCCGAAATCAGCCACCTTCACGCTGCCGTCCCGCAGGACCATGATGTTCTGGGGCTTGATATCACGGTGGATGATGCCGCGGCTGTGGGCGTGGCTCAGGCCCCGCATGATCTGGGTGATGAAGTGCAGGGACTCACGCCAATCCATGCGGCCACGGCGCTCCATATACTGCTTCAGCGTGATGCCGTCGATCAGCTCCATGACGATGTATTCCCGGTCCGGGTTAGTGGACACGTCATAGACCGAAACGATATTGGCATGGCTCAGCTGCGCTACCGCCTGGGACTCGTCGTGGAACCGGCGGCGGAAATCCGCGTTGTCCGCCAGGTCGCTTTTCAGTATCTTGATGGCCACAAGGCGATTCAGCCGGTGGCACCGGGCCTTATAGACATTGGCCATACCGCCGGAGCCGATCAGCTCCAGTATTTCGTAGCGATCGTCCAGCATTTTTCCGATATACTGATCCATGTGGTCATCTCCCTTCCCCGTTCAGCAGCAGCACTGCCGTGATGTTGTCCGGTGCGCCCCGCTGAAGCGATATTTGCAGCAAATGGTCAAGACATTCGTTCACGTCCCCGTCGTGGAGGACCTCAAACAGCATCTCCTGATCCGAGACGGTGTTCACCAGTCCGTCGGAACAGAGCAGCAGGAACTCGTCCTTGTGCCAGGGCAGCTCAAAGGTATCCGCCTTGGCGTTGATGTCCGGGCCCAGCGCCCGGGTGATGAGATTGCGGTTGGGGTGCGTTCGGGCCTCCAGCGGCGTCAGGTCACCCTTGGCCACCATATTCTCCACCACCGAGTGGTCACGGGAGATCTGGAAAATACCCTCCGGCGTGATGTGATAGGCACGGCTGTCGCCGATGTTGCCGATGACGGCCATGTCGGACCGGGTCACGGCGCACACCAGCGTGGTACCCATGTGCTGGTACTCCGCGTTCCGCGCCGCCTCCTGCCGGATGGCGTCATTGGCGCAGGCGATAGCGCTGAGCATTGCCTGCCGCAGCTGCGGGATGTCCATATCGTCCCGCAGGCTGTCGCGCAGCTCCTTTTCGAACCGGGCTACGGCGATGGCACTGGCCACCTGTCCGCCGTTGGTGCCGCCCATACCGTCGCACACCACGGCCGCGTGGAATGCGCCGGCCTCGAACACGGCGTAGGCGTCCTGATTCTCGCTCCGCACCAACCCGGTATTGGTGATCCCCCACATTTTCATAGTCGCTCACATCCTTTATTCCGTAAAGAGTCCTCTCACAGTTGGCCGCGTTCCTGCATTTCCTTCCGCCGCAGCTGGCCGCAGGAGGCGTCGATATCGCCGCCCAGGCTTCTGCGGACCGTGGCGGTAACGCCCAAACTCTCCAGCTTCTGCTGGAATGCACCGATGCGTCTGCTGGGCTTATACGGGCTCTCCACCACGTCGTTCAGGGGTATCAGGTTCACGTGGCCCGGCATGCCCTTCAGCTTTTTCGCGATCAGCTCCGCCTGCCAGTCGTGGTCGTTGACGCCGTCGATCATGGCATACTCAAAGCTGATGCGCCGCCCGGTCTTTTGGAAGTATCTGTGGCAGGCGGCAAACAGCGTCTCTACATCATACGCCCGGTTCACCGGCATAATGCGGCTGCGGGTCTCGCTGTCCGGCGCGTGAAGGGAGACAGACAGCGTTAATTGAAGCTGCCGATCCGCCAGCGCGTCGATCCCCGGCACTACGCCGCAGGTGGACAGGCTGATATGCCGCATACCGATGTTCATCCCGTGGGGGCTGTTGACCAGCTCCAAAAAGCGCAGCACATTGTCCATGTTGTCCAGCGGCTCGCCGATACCCATGAGCACGATGTTGGAGACAGGCAGGCCGCTGTCCAGCTGGGTAAACAACACCTGGTCCAGCAGCTCAGAGGGCCGCAGATCCCGGACCTTGCCGGCGATGGTGCTGGCGCAGAAGGCGCAGCCCATGCGGCAGCCCACCTGAGAGGAGATACACACGGTGTTGCCGTGGTGGTACTGCATGAGGACTGTCTCGATGCAGTTGCCGTCGGCCAACTCCCACAAATATTTAACGGTCCCGTCCAGCTTTGAGGTCTGCTTCCGGGCCACGGTCGGCGCTGTAATGAAGCACGTCTCGGCCAGCTGGGCACGCAGAGGCTTGGACAGGTCGGTCATCTCGTCAAAGGAGCGCACGCCACGGTGCAGCCAGGTGAATACTTGCTTGGCACGGAAAGCCGGCTGTCCCATATTCTTAAAAAAGTCAGCCAGCTGACGCTCGGTCATGGATTTGATGTCGGTCATGCAATTCGCTCCTTGACGCTATTCCCTGCGGCGCATACGGCAGATGTAAAATCCGTCGGTGCCGGTCCGCTGAGGCCACAGTGTCACATCACCGGGACAGCTTCCGATACCGGGCAGGGTAAATTCCTCTTTCGCAAAGTCCGGGTGTACGTCCAAAAATGCTGACACCACGCCGCCGTTTTCCTCCGGCAGGACGGTGCAGGTGGCATACACCAGCACGCCGCCGGGACGGACGTAGGCGGACACGTTGTTCAATATCGACAGCTGGACGGCGGGCAGCTGTGCCAGCTGCGCCGGATCCTTCCAGCGGATATCCGGTTTCTTCCGGATAATGCCCAGGCCGGAGCACGGCACATCGGCCAGAACCACATCGGCCTGCTCCACCCAGCCGGCGTGACGCTCTCGTCCGTCGGCCAGCGCTGTGCGGATGATAGTGATCCCCAGCCGTGCCGCACCGTTTTCGATGAGCTTCAGCTTGTGGGGGTGAATGTCACAGGAGAGGATATCGCCCCGGTTCTCCATCTGCATGGCCATGGCGAATGATTTGCCGCCAGGGGCGGCGCACACATCCAGCACCCGATCGCCGGGCTTCGGTCCGGCGGCAATGGCCGCCAAACGCGCCGCGGCATCCTGCACCGTGCAGCGTCCCGACGCAAAGGCGGACAGACGCTCCAAATCACCGGTACCGGTGACTTCAAAGCAGCCCTCCAGCCAGGGATGGGGCACCAGACGAACACCGTCCGATCGCAGCGCATTTTCCAGCTCCGCCGGCGTGGTCTTCAGCGGATTGGCCTGTATCACCGTGGGAACAGGCTCATTATCCAACCGCAGGAACGCCTCGGCCTCCTGCTCGCCGACCAAAACCGTCAAGCGCTCCACCAACCACCTGGGATGGCTGTACTGCACCGCTGCTTTGGAAACAAAGCTATTCTGCGGCAACGGTGGTAAAGTGTTTATGCTTGATACACATTTCCGCAGCACCGCATTGACCATGCCTGCGGCGCGAGCCTTGCCCCGGCGTTTTGTCAACTCTACTGTCTCGTGAACAGCGGCCCGGTCGGGCACCTTGTCCATGAACAGTATCTGATATATACCCAAACGCAGCAGGCAGGCCACCACCGGTTCCAGCCGGGCGGCCTTCTGCGTACACCAATGGTCGATATAGTAGTCCAGCAGTGTCCGGTTCTGCACCACGCCGTAGGTCATCCGGGTACACAGCGCCGCGTCCCGGGCCTCCAGCCCGGACTGGGCCGCGATACGCTTCAGGCTGCCGTCAGACCATGCGCCCCTGCGCTCCATCTGCAGCAGCGCCTCCAGCGCCGCGTCCCGCGCGTCACGGGGCGTCACAGGCCCAGCGGGACCGGATGGCCCCGCAGATAATCCGCCGCTGCCATGCGCTTGCCGCCCTCGCCCTGCAATTCAAGAACACGCAGCAGCCTGCCGTCGCCGCAGGCAATGGCCAGGCCGTTTTTGTCCGCCTCCACCACGCTGCCCGCCGGGGCGGAGGTCTCTCCGCCTACCGCGGTGCGGTGGACCTTGACCGGCTTGCCTGCCAGCACCATGGACGCACTGGGCCAGGGCACCAGGCCCCGCACCTGATCGTGCAGCTGCTGCGCCGACCGGGAGAAATCCATCGGCGAGAGGCTTTTATCCAGCATGGGCGCGTAGGTGTGCGCCGCGTGATCCTGCGCCGTCCGGGTAACGGTGCCGCTTTCGATCTTCCCGATGGCCTCATGCAGCGCTTCCGCGCCAAGCTCCGCCAGCCGCGCCGTCAGCGCCACCGCGTCCTCGTCCGGATCGATGGCCGTCTCGCGGCACAGTATCACATCTCCCGCATCCAGCTCCGGCGCCATATACATAATGGATACGCCTGTCACAGCGTCGCCGTTGAGGATCGCCCAGTTGATGGGCGCCGCGCCCCGGTACTTCGGCAGGATGGAGGAGTGTACGTTGATGGCACCGTACTTTGGCGTGTTCAGGATGTCCTCCGGCAGGATACGGCCGTAGGCTGCCACCACGATCAGCTCGGGAGCAAGGGACCGCACCAGCTCCAACGCCGTACCATCCTTCATTTTCAACGGCTGATATACGTGCAGTCCCTGCGTCAGAGCATATTCCTTCACCGGCGGCGCGATCAATTTCATGCCGCGGTTCTTCGGCTTGTCCGGCTGGGTGAACACGCCGCAGATGTCGTGTCCGTCGGCCACCAGCCGTTTGAGGGACGCCACGGCAAAATCCGGCGTTCCCATAAACAGAATACGCATTACTTGTCCTCTTCTTCCTCGATCTCGTACTCGTCGGCGTGCGCCTCCAGCCACTTCTGCAGCTCCTCGCCCTCCATGAGCCGGTCGGTATGCTCCACGAACAGATGACCATCCAGGTGCTCGATCTCATGGCAGAAGCATCGGGCCGTCAGGCCCTCGTCTTCGACCTCGAACCACTGACCGTCCCGGTCCTGGGCACGGACACGCACCACCTCAGGCCGCGTTACCACGCCGTATTTCCCGGGAACGCTCAGGCAGCCCTCCAGCCCGGTCTGCTCCCCTTCGGTGTAGATGATCTCCGGGTTTACCAGCTCGATCAGCTGATCCTCCTCGTCCAGCACCACGCACACCCGGCGCAGTACGCCCACCTGGGGCGCAGCCAGACCCACGCCGCCGGAGTCGGCCAGCGTATCGGCCAGGTCGTCCAGCAGCGTATGCAGCCGGCTGTTAAAATCTGTAACCGGGCGGCAAACCTTGCTCAGGCACGTCTCGCCCTCCAACGCGATCTTTCGTAAAGCCATAATCTTACCTCGTATTTCCTGGATCTAATCCATTTTATCGCAGTCCGTATAAATATGCAGTCTTCGGTTTTCGGGCCGCTGCACAAAGGCTCGCATGAACCCCGCCAGCAGCTCCCGAATCGGCGCGATATTCTGCCCCAGCACCAGCAGGCGGTAACGGTATACGCCGTTGACCTTCACCACCGGCGCCGGTGCGGGCCCGATGACCTGTATCCCCAGCGTGTCGTAGGGCGGCTTCTCCGCCGCATTTCCGATCCCCTGCCGCAGCAGCTCGATGGCCCGACGTACCGACGCCTCCTCCGGTCCCGTCACCGTAACGGTGAACTGATCCGCAAAGGGCGGGTCCTGCCGCAGGCGGCGCAGCGTGATCTCGGCGTCGTAAAACCTCTGATAGTCCTGGGCGGCCGCCGCCTGTATCACATCATTCTCCGGGGTGTAGGTCTGTATCACAGCCCGCCCGGCCTTGTCGCCTCGGCCCGCACGGCCAACCACCTGTGTCAACAGATTGAAGGTCCTCTCCGCCGCCCGGTAGTGATCCACATATAGGGACAGGTCGGCGCTGAGCACACCCACCAGCGTCACATTGGCAAAATCCAGCCCCTTGGCCACCATCTGGGTGCCCAGCAGAATGGGGATCTGCCTCTCCTCAAATTCCTTCAGCAGTGCCTCATGTCCCACGGATACGGTGTCCGCATCCATCCGCAGCACCTCGACTCCCGGGAACAGCTCATGCAGCTCCTCCTCTACCCGCTGGGTACCAAAGCCGATATGCTTCAGTGTGCCGCCGCACTCCGGGCACACCGTCGGCGCAGCGTGTGAATAACCGCAGTAGTGGCACATCAGCCGGTCATTGGCGCTGTGGTATGTCAGGTATACACTGCACCGCGGGCACTCCGGCACATAGCCGCACTGGGGACACAGCAGCTGGCGGCTGCTGCCCCTGCGGTTCAGGAATAGGATGCTCTGCTCCCCCGCAGCGATGTTTTTTGCCAGTTCCTCCTGCAGTGGGCGGCTGATAACGGTGCTGTTCCCGGCACGCAGCTCCTGCCGCAGATCGGCGATGCGGACCTCGGGCAGAGCGCGGCGGTTGTAGCGCTCCGTCAACTCCAGCAGATCGTACTCACCCTGCTGCGCGTGGTAAAACGTCTCCACCGTGGGCGTAGCCGAGCCCAGCAGCAACCGCGCACCCTCGGCAGCGCAGCGGTATTTTGCCACATCCCGTGCATGATAGCAAGGGGCGTTTTCCGATTGATAGGACCCCTCCTGTTCCTCATCCATGATGATAAGACCCAGATTTTCCAGCGGTGCAAACACCGCCGACCGGGTACCCAGCACGATATGGGCCTCGCCCCGGCGCAGCCGCTTGAACTGATCATAGCGTTCCGTCATCCGCAAACCGCTGTGCAGCAGCGCCACCTCGCGGCCGAAATATGCGGTGAACCGCGCCATCATCTGGGGCGTCAGGGCGATCTCCGGCACCAGGATCATCACGGACCTGCCTATTTTCAGCAGCTCCTGCGCCAGCCGGATATACACCACCGTCTTGCCGCTGCCGGTAACGCCGCGCAGCAGCGTGACGCCGGGCGTCTCCGTCCGCACCTGGGCCAGCAGCGTGTCACAGACGCGCTGCTGTTGGGAATTTAATGTCAAGCTGTCCGCCTTTACAGTATACTGTTTTTCAGATATTCGGTACTCTTCCTGCTCCCGGTATGCCACCGCCCCCAGCTTCTCCAGAGCGTTCAGTGTCTGGCGGGATACGCCGGTGAAATACGTCACATCGTGCAGTGCTGTCTCCCCGTTCTGGGCAAGGAATGTCACCGCCTCACGCCGCCGCTGGGACTTACCGGCCAGAGCCAACGCCTCTTCAGCAGGAACAGCGAGACGGGCGAACAGTACCACCTTGTCGCGTACCTTGCGGCTCTGCTCCTTTTTGCAGTGCAGTGCACCCGATTTGGCCATGCGGCGCAGCAGCGGCTCAACATCGTCGCCCAGCGCCTGACGCAGCTTATCCGTGGTCAGCGGGCCATCCTGCAAAAGGTGGCATACCGCTGCCTCCTGTCGTGTGGGCACCAGCGGCGGCTGTGCCAGGGACCAAGTCTCCCGGTAATGGTACCATACGGCGGCAGGCAGTACGGTACGCAGCGCGTCATAAAATGTGCAGAAGTACCGGCGTGTCATCCACAGCGCCAGCCGCAGCTCCCTTTCGGTGATGACCGGCTCTTCATCCAGCAGGGATCGGACCGCCTTCAGCGGCTTGTCCGGCACCGCCTGATGCAGGGAGAGAATCATCGCCTCTGTGAGCCGGTTGCCGCGGCCGAAAGGCACCAACACCCGGCAGCCCATCTGTCCGCCGACTTCCTCCGGCAGCAGGTAGTCATAGGCCTTGTCGATGGCGTAGGTAGCCGCCTGTACGGCCACCTTGGCGATCACCGCCACCTCAGGCCTCGTCTTCCTCGATAACGGGGTCGCTGACGTACTTGCCCTCGGCCACCTCGCCGATGGCCATCGTCACGGGTTTCTCCAGCAGAGGCTCGCCGGTGACCTCGGCCTCGGCGGCGATCTGACGGGCGCGGCGTGCCACCACGTTCACCATCATGTAGCGATTGGGGATGTACTCGGTCAGCTTGTTCATAGCGGGATAAAGCATAGACATAACGATCAATTCCTTTCGTTTTGTATGACTGCGCCCAGGCGGGGCGGCCCAAATACGCGGACAGGCCGCGTCGGTTCACACACTTACTTTTCGCTGAGGATGGCGCACATACGCTCAGCTGGTTTACAGTGCTCGGCGCACATAATGGCCCGCAGCTCATTCACGGCATTCTCTACCGTATCGTTGACCACAAAATAGTCATAGTCGCCGGCCATCTCCAGTTCCACCTGGGCGCGGATCAGACGCTTCTGTATTTTCTCCGGCGTATCGGTCCCCCGGGCGGTCAGGCGGCGCTCCAGTTCATCCCAGCTGGGCGGAGCGATGAAAATACGCACCGTCTCCGGCCGTTTGGCACACACCTGCACGGCGCCCTGGCGCTCGATATCCAATATCACGTCCTTGCCCCGGGCCATGGCGTCGTCCACGTACATCTTGGGCGTACCATAGAAGTTGCCCACATACTCGGCATACTCCAGAAAGGCATCGGCGGCGATCATATCGCGGAAGGCATCCGCCTGGATGAAGTGATAATCCACGCCGTCCTGCTCACCCTCGCGGGGTGCGCGGGTAGTGGCGGATACGGAGAAATACAGGTCATCACGGCCCTGGAACAGGGCGTGCAGCACGGTGCTTTTACCCACACCAGAGGGCCCGGAGACAATAAAGGTCTTTCCTATCTTATGCAAGGGTCATTCATCCTCCTCTGTCAATTCTTCTACCGACAATCCCAGGCGCGGTGCCAGACGCTCCGCCGCCAGGGCGGAAAGCACCACATGGTCGCTGTCCATAATGAGCACTGAGGCCGTCTTGCGGCCGTAGGTAGCATCAATGAGCATCCCACGGTCACGGGATTCCTGCACCAGGCGCTTTACCGGGGCAGAGTCCGGGCTGACCACGGCGATGAGCCGCTGGACGGACACCAGGTTGCCGAAGCCGATGTTGATAAACTGCATACCGGCCTCCTTACTCCATATTCTGTACCTGCTCGCGGATCTTCTCTACCTCGGCCTTCATGTTCACCACATCCCGTGCCACAGTCAGGTCGTTGCACTTGGAGCCGATGGTGTTGCACTCGCGGTTGACCTCCTGGATCAGGAAATCCAGCTTTCGGCCCACGGGCTCGCCGCTTTGCAGCATGTCCCGCAACTGGGCGATATGGCTTCGCAGGCGCACCGTTTCTTCGTCCACAGCCACCTTATCAGCGAAGATAGCCGCCTCGGTAAGGATACGACTCTCATCGATGGTGGTGGACTGCAGTACCTCCTGCATCTTGGCTTCCAGCCGCTGGCGATAGGCCGCTACCGTCTGTGGCGACTGCGCCTCCACCTTGCTCACGGTCTCCTCAATGGTATCCACCCGGGAGGAAACGTCCAACGCCAGCTTTTCACCCTCCACGGCACGCATGGCGTTATAGGCCGCCAGCGCATCGTCCAGCACGGCACAGATGTCGGCGGCGATAGCCTCCACATCATCCTCCGCCTTGGTGACCGTCAGCACATCAGGGAACCTGGCCAGCACCTCCGGCGTCACATCGCCGGGCAGCGCAAAGCTGTTCTTCAGGTGCATCAGTGCGTCATAGTACCCCTTCGCCAGCCCTTCGTTCACCTGCACCACCGCCACATCCGCCGCAGAGGTGTCAATGGTGACGAACACATCCACCTTGCCGCGGGAGATCGCTTTCTGTACGCGTGTCTTGATGGCGTCCTCCGCAAAAATATAGGCACGGGGCAGCTTCACAGTGCAGTCCAGATAGCGGTTGTTGACGGACCGCACCTCCACGGTGATATCTCTGCCGCTTCGCATCTCGCGGGCGCGGCCGTAACCGGTCATACTCTTGACCACGGGATCAACTCCTTCATTTTAGTAGAACAGGGAAACCCTCCCCTGTTGTGTACAAATTCAGCAGAAGCAAACGGGCACGCCCAGCGCGTTGCAGCACAGCGTGGCGCCGCACAGGCGCAGACAGTCGCTGTTTCCGCAGGTGCCGGTGGTCACACTGCCATAGCCATCGGGCCGGTATGCTGCACCACGTCCCTCCAGAATATCCAGCGCCCGCTGGTACTCCGGGTTGTCCGGCGCCATAGTAACGGCAGTCTGATAATACCGCCGCGCCTCGTCCAGCCAGCCACGGCGATAACAGATCGCACCCTTGAGGAAATTCCACTCGGCGTCGTGGTTGGTCTGGGCGTTCAGCAGCTCCTCCGCCAGGTTCAGATCGCCGCTGCTGATGGCCATACGCACCCGCTGATAGCGGCTGCTGCCCTGATAGGACCCTTGATATGCCGACTGATACCCGCCGTATCCGGTGCCGTAGCCCGCACCGGAGGTGGAATACCCGCCGCTGCGCTGGGCCTTCCGCTGGGATTGCACCGTCTCATAGGCCTCGTTGATCTCCTTCATGCGCTCCTGCGCCAGATCAGCCAGCGGGTTGTCGTGATAATTGTCCGGGTGATACTTCCGCGCCAGGTCGCGGTAAGCCTTCTTCACCTCTTCATCTGTGGCGGTGCTGGGCACCCCCAACACTTGATAGGGATCACGCATAGTCCGTGTCCGCCTTTCGTATAGGTTCTTCTCGTCTCTGCCGCTTACGGAACGTACCGTGCAGCACGGCCGCCCCCACGGCATACAGTCCCTCGTACACCGCAGCACGCAGGACCGGTGTGTACTTTGTCTCTGGCAGCAGCTCAAAGGCCGCCGCCATGGCCCGGACAGAACCATCCAGCGTCAGGGCCAGCACTTCACTGTCGGCCGGTGCCAGCGCGCCGTCCTTCGGTGTAAAGCGCAGGGCCAGTGGGTTGTACCCGCCGCTTTTAATATCTGCCCGCAGGTCGTCCGCCGCGTCTACCAGATAGACCCACCGGCCCAGATGGTAGAGCAGCTGTGCTGTCACCCGCCGACGCACCGGATCGCTGACCTCCTCCGCCGCCAGTGCCAGCAGCTTTGCAAAGGCGTCCGCCGGCGCATCCAGAGAGGCACATCTCTCCCGTTCCAGCGCCGCCAGCTCCGACAGATGCGCCTTGGTCCCCGCATCAAACTGAGGCCGCCGTTCCCGTGCCTTTCGGTACGCCGGACGCAACAGCACCGACGCAATGCGGTACTTCAGTCCACACCAGAATCCGTGGTCGGCCACACCGTCCCGCAGCTGCCAGTAGGTCAGTATCACGCTCATGTCCGCCGCCGCGTCCAGCGCCGGATCGCCTGCCGTACAGCAGCGCTTCCGCAGCGGATGTACCGCACAGCGCCGCATACAGTCCTCCCCTGCTCCGTCCGACAGCACCATCGCCAAAAAAGTCAGATCATAGTTCAGGATCATCCGCCCCACCAAGCCGTACCGCGCACCCAGCGCGTGGCACAGCCCGCAGTAGGCGGCGCGGAACGTCTCACGGTCCGCCGGCGTCAGCCGGTCATCTGAAGGCCGCACATAGCCGAACATCTCTCAGAACACCCGTAATATGGTGTAGGTCAGCAGTTCTTTCCGCCGTGCGTAGCGGTCATAGGCCACACTGGGCAGGAATGCCAGCACCGCCGCAGCCACGGCGGTCCCGTACCTCCAGCCCTCAGTCAGCCCTTCGCTGAGGAAATACCCCAGCAGGAACCCGACCACCGGCAGCACATACACCAGCGCCACCACACCCAGCAGCTTTTTCGTGCTGCTTTCCACCACGACCTTTTCTCCCGGCTGGGCGTTAGGATCGTTCTTGGCACGGGCCTTGATAGCCGCGCCGGTCATGCCGCAGCCGGCACACTCCTCGCAGTCGTGGCCGCAGGCGGTCTTCCGCGGTACGGATATCTCCGCATACCCGCCGGGCAATAGCTTTTCAACCGTTGCGATCTGTGTCATTATCTCACCTCTCGGGAATACTCATGTCTCCGGCACCTCGGGGGCTGTTTGGCCCTCTCCGCCGGCAGGTACCGCCGGCTCCGTCTGCGGCGGCGTGTCGGTAATGGTTAGCGTCAGCTCATAGGTTCCGCGCACCGTCACATCGCTGAACCCGCTGACCGTCACGGTCACCGGCACGGTGAAGCTTCCCTGTCCGGTCACGGCGCTCATGTCCGCCGTGGCACGCAGGTTCTCGGCAGTAATGGCCTCGATCTCCTCGCTAAGCCCCCACAGCCGCACCGTCAATCCGCCCTCCGGCACGACGGCATACAGCCCCGCCGGCAGATCGGTGAAGGACAGATCCGTCACCGTCAGCGTCGTCTCGCTGATACCGTCCAGGGTGATGTCCGCCGTGGCCACCTCGTTGCCGTTGACCAGCCAGGTGCCGTCCGGCGGCGTGACCACATAGCTATTCTGCTGGTGCAGCCCCAGATCGTCCACATGCAGCGTGGCAAGCACGAGCTTGTCAATAGACGCCAACACGTCGGCCTCTCCGTTCAGCCGCACCGTCTTGGGCGCGATATCACAGACGATGCTGTCTGCCGCCGCACCGGGCACGCCCTCGAACTCTATGGCCAGGGCCACCTCCTTGGTGGTCAGCACCGGCACCTTGGCCTGTATCAGGCTGGCGCTAGTGCGTATGTTGCTGTTCTCCACCAGATTGCCGTCGTAGTCGTACAGCTGTACGTCCACCGTCTGCACCACCGATCGGGTCGCGCCGCTGATATCCACCGTCAGCTTGGCGCAGCTGACATTTAGCAGATCGTCCCGTTGGGCGCGCAGCGTCAGCACCTCGGGATCCAGCACTACATCGCCGGTAAAATATCCCTCAGCCACCTCGCCGATGACCTGACACTCCACCGGCACTTCCTTCGTATACAACTCGCCCACCGTCACCGTGATCTGGCTCAGGCTGGCCTTCTCCACGCTGACATTCGTGCGTACCACTCCATCAGGGAAGCTGACGGTCCAATCCAACTGGTGTACGCCCACGGAATCGATGCTGGATGTACTGGCAATGACCCGCACATTGTCCCGGTTCATCTTTACCAGCTCCCGCTTGGGACCGCGTATTTTCAGATCGATGGTCGTGTCGTACCCCGACAGCAGCATCAGATTTTTGTCTGCCAACGTGGTGTTCTCGCCGGAGAATTCCACCGGGACATCCCGGATGGTCTTCGTCCTCTCCGGCGCCTTCTCCACATCCACATATATCCACAGCGCCAGGGCCACCAGGATGGAGATGATGACCTGCACGGTCTTGCTGCGGTTAAAGCGGGGCGTGCGCGCCTCGCTGTTGACCGTCCCGTTGTTTGTATCAGATATCCGTTCCGACATGGTCATCCGCCCCCTTTCTGTTCAGTCCCAGCAGCTCCGCCAGATTGCGTCGGGGCTTGTCCTCCGTTTCCTCCTCCGGCGGCATCAGCTCATTACGCAGCAGCTTGCCCAGCGTCTCCGGCTTCAGGTGCCGCTTGAGCATACCGCCGATAGCCACGGAGATGGAACCCGTTTCCTCCGAAACGATGACCACCACCGCGTCGGAGTTCTCGCTCATGCCGATACCGGCCCGGTGCCGCATGCCCAGGTCGCGGCTCAGGTTCACGTTTTTGCTCAAAGGCAGCATGCAGCCCGCGCCCAAGATCCGTCCGCGGCGGATGATGACCGCGCCGTCGTGCATGGGCGCCTTGACGAAAAAGATGTTTTTCAGCAGCTCGGAGGACACGGCGGCGTCCAGCGTCGTACCGCTTCGCACCATGTCATCCAGATGGATGTCGCGCTCAAAGACAATCAGCACGCCGGTCTTGCTCAGGGACATCTCCTTGCAGGCCATCACGGTCTGATCGATGGCCGCCTCCAGCTCCGACTGCTGCTTGGGATCGTTGAAGGCCCGCAGCAGTTTGATGTTCCGGCTGCCCACCTTCTCCAGTATCTGGCGGATCTCCGGCTGGAACAGGACGATAATGGACAGGATCCCCACCTGCACCAGGTTCCGCATGAGGTACGATATGGCGTTGAGCTGCAATATATCAACCAGCCAAAGCACCAGCAGAAACGCCACCACGCCCTTGAGGATATTCTCGGCGCGGGTACTTTTGACCATACGGAGCAGGTTGTATACCAGAAACGCGATAATGGCGATGTCCAGTATATCCGATATCCGTATCAGCAATAAGTAATTCCCAATATTTTCTAATAACGAAAGTACCTTATCCACGTTACCACCCTTCCTGTTGCGGGCATAAAAATAGATACTAACATTATATAAAAAATATTGGGAAAATGCAACAAAAAATTATGTGAACAGTTTTGCAGTTTAACGAACGATTTGCCGCAAAATACGGACAAAGTGCTCTACCTGTGCGGTGGTGCTAAAGGCCGAAAAACTGCACCGCACGGTGCCCGTCTCCAGCGTTCCCGCCGTGCGGTGCGCCAGAGGCGCACAGTGGAGTCCCGCCCGCACCGCCGCGCCCTGCACCGCAAGAGCTTCGCCCAGCGCCTCGCAGTCCCAACCGTCCAGGCGAAAGCTCAGCACACCTGTCTGTGCCCCATCCTCCGGGGTATAGAACACCTCCGCACCGGGAATATCCCGCAGCAGTGCCGCCATATGTCGCGTCAGGTGTCTCTCGTGCCCTGCAATACGTCCCACGCCCTGCTGCTCCACAAACCGCAGGCCCTCCAGAAGTCCTGCGATCCCCGGCATATTGTGCGTCCCGGCCTCCAGCCGGTCCGGCAGCTCCTCCGGCATCTCCTGCAGGATCGACTGCGACCCCGTGCCGCCCCGCAGCAGTGGCTCCGGCTCCGCGCCGCATAGCAGCAGCCCTGTGCCCTGCGGCCCGTACAGTCCTTTATGCCCCGGCATGGCGATAAACGCCGCGCCCAGCGCATCCATGTCTACCGGCAGCATCCCCGCAGATTGCGACGCATCCAGCACGAATGGCACACCCTTCTCCCGACACAGCGCCGCGATGCGCTCTACCGGCAGTCGGAAGCCAAACACGTTGGACACGTGTGTGCAGATCACCGCGTCCGCCGGACACGCCAGCGCAGCGGCGAACTGCCGTACCATCTCCTCCCCGTCAAACAAAGGCCCATCCGCTACCGTGATCTCCACACCCGGTATGGCGTGCAGCGGTCGGGTAACGGCGTTGTGCTCATATCCCGAGATGATCACCCGTCCGCCGGGCTTCACCAGCGTATGCACGGCAATGTTCAGCCCATGTGTAGCGCAGGAGGTGAACACCACTCGCGCCGGATCAGTCACGCCAAACAGCTTTGCTGCCAGTGTGCGGCATTGCAGGTCTGTTTCCTCCGCCGCCCGCGTGGCCGGATAACTCCCACGCCCCGGCGAGGATAGCTGCCCCACCGCCCGGTACATAGCCCGTGCCACCGTCTCCGGCTTTTGCAGCGTCGTGGCCCCCGCATCAAAATAGATCATAGCTCAACCTCACTATACTCATCGTCCCGGCGGACAAACACCTGCGCGGGCGCAAAGCCCGCCTCCCGCAGCAGCCGCAGGGCCGCCGCCGTGCAGGTCTGTCCCCGCAGCCGCAGCACATAGCCGCACCCCTTACCGGTCAGGCCCATAGGCGCACGGCCTACCACGGCGCGTACGCCACGACGCTCCAGCAGCTGCGCCATACGCTGTGCCTGGGTCACGGACCGGGCGGTGATGAGATATTCCTCCATGCTGGCACCTCCTTTGTATTCACGCCATTCTATGCTATCCCGTCCAAAATGTGCAGCGTCCCCGGCGCCGATCACGCCGGGGACGCTGTATTCATAGTTCTGTTCTCGGTCCCGGACGGTATGCCTCCGCCGTTACCGTCAGTGCTATGCCGCCTGCTGACAGCTCCGTTAGCCGTTCCCGCAGCGCCGCAGTGTTCTCTGCCGGCAGCGAAACCGTCAGCCGAATGTCCGCGCCGTAATCGGCGCTGTCCACCGTGCCGCCCAGGGCCGTTACCTCACCACGCACACGCTCGAACAGCGCGTAGGGGCACGGAATGTCCGCCATGGCCCACAGGCCCATCTCCGACACGCCTGCCGCCACCAGCGCATCGCGGGCGCTTTTGGAATACGCCCGCGTCAACCCGCCGGCCCCCAGCAAGATCCCGCCGAAGTACCGCGTGACCACGCACGCCACGTTGGTGACGTTTTCCCGCTGAAACACGTTCAGCATGGGCTGCCCCGCCGTACCCTGAGGCTCACCGTCATCGCCGTAGCGCATCGTATCGCCGCCAATGAGATAACACCAGCAGTTGTGCCGCGCATCATAGTATTTTTTCTTCATCTGCGCGATGAATTCCCGCGCCTGCTCCTCCGTCTCCGCCGGCAGCAGATGGCCGATAAAACGGGATCGTTTCTCTGTGAACTCCGTCTCTGACGGGCCAAAGGGTACGCGGAAATCGCTCATTCCCACTCCTCCTTCGGCTCCGTCCAACCTTCGATATAGTCCTTCAGCTGGCCGATGATTCGGGGCGTACACACCGCCACCACATCCACCGTCTCGCCGTACTCCACGGACTCCACCTTGGCCTCCCGGTACAGGCTGTCCAGCGCTCCGGCCTTGTCATAGGGCAGGTGCAGCGTCACCCGCTTCGTACCCTTGTCCAGCTTTTTGTCAATGGCGGAGAGCAGTCTGTCCAACCCCTCGCCGGTCTTGGCGGACACGGAGACCGCGTCCCCCTCCTTGTCCCGCTGGAAGGCAAACGCCAAATCGGACTTATTGTACACCCGAATGCAAGGGATATTCTCCGCCCCCAGCTCCCGGATCAGATCATCCACGATCCGCGCCTGTTCCTGCCACTCCGGATTGCTGGCATCGATGACGTGCAGCAGCAGATCGGCGTACTCCAATTCCTCCAGCGTGGCCTTGAAGGCCTCGACCAGCTGGTGGGGCAGCTTGCGGATAAATCCCACCGTGTCGGAGATGACCACATCCAGCGTATCGCTGACGGTCAGCAGCCGCGTGGTGGTGTCCAGCGTGTCGAAAAGCCGGTTGTTAGCCGGTATGTCCGATCCGGTGATGGCGTTGAGCAGTGTGGACTTGCCCGCGTTGGTGTAGCCCACAATGGCCACCACGGGGATCTCATTCTTCCGCCGCCGATGGCGCTGGGTAGCGCGAACGCGCCGCACCTCCTCCAGCTCCTCCTTTAACTTGTCGATCTTCCGCCGGATGTGCCGCCGGTCCGTCTCCAGCTGTGTCTCACCGGGGCCCTTCGTGCCGATGGGCGAGCCGCCGGTGCCGCCCTGCCGTTCCAGATGAGACCACATACCGATCAGCCGGGGCAGCAGATACTGATACTGCGCCAGCTCTACCTGTAGGCAGCCCTCCTTTGTCCGGGCTCGCTGGGCGAAGATATCCAGGATCAGGCCGCTGCGGTCCAGCACCTGCACACCGCACAGCTCCGTGAGCACCCGTACCTGCGACGGGGACAGATCGTTGTCAAAGATCACCATGGTGGCCTCACTGTTCTCCACCATGCGCTTGACCTCCTCCACTTTTCCCTCGCCGATGAAGCTATGGGGGTCGGGCTTCTCCCGGCTCTGCAGGATCATACCCACGGACTCACCGCCCGCCGTCTCCACTAAGGCCGCCAACTCCGCCAGACTCTCCTCGTCGGCGCTGTCCGCACCAAGTACCGGGGACCGCAGCCCCACCAGCACCGCGTAGTCCCGCGCACCGTTTTTGTTTTCTTCAATGGTTTTTCGTTCCATAGTCGTCCTCGTTATGATGATTTTCCACGATTATACCCCATCCCGGCGCAAAAGTAAAATAAAAAACAAGACCCGCACCATTGGTACGGGTCTTGCAAAGTGGTGTATCCTTACTTGTCCAGGCCGAAACGCTTGTTGAACTTGGCAACGCGTCCGCCGGTATCCACCAGCTTCTGCTTGCCGGTGAAGAAGGGGTGACACTTAGAGCAGACTTCCACGCGAATATCCTTCTTCGTAGAACCTGTCTCAATCACATTACCGCAGGCGCATTTGATAGTAGTCTGCTGATAATTGGGATGGATTCCTTCCTTCATTGCTCTTGTTCACCCCTTTCTGGTTCACTCGTCGCCGCGGCATCGCCGCAAACGCAACTGTGATAATAGCACACTCTTCCCGCAAATGCAAGCATTTTTCGCTATTTTCACAAAGAAATTTCTTCTCCGCAGGCGAAGAAATACAGAATGCGCTCCGTCACCGGCTTTTCCAGTATCCGCGACAGCGCTCCGGCGTAAGCGTCCAGCTGCGGCCGATAGGCCTCCGCCCGCTGGGACGCCTCTGCCGCTGTCACCCGATCAGTCTTGAAATCCACCACCGTCAAACCCGCCGTCGTCTCAAACACGCAGTCTGCCACGCCCTGCAGGAGTATCTCCTCCCCTGCTGCCGCGACGTCATAAATACCCGCATCGGTGAGCAGCGCGAAGCGGTACTCCCGCCACACCTGCGGCGCAGTCCGTATCCTCTCTGCCAGCGACGACGCCAAAAACCGCGCCAGCGCCGGGATATCCAGCGCCGCAGCCTGCTCCGGCGTCAGCAGCCGTCGGGCCGTCAGCGTCTCCGCAAAAGCCGTCACTGCCTCTGCTGCCGCAGGAGTATCCAGCGGCAGAAACTGCATCGCCAGGTGCATGGCTGTGCCGCGCTCTGCCCCGGTCAGTCCGCGCTTTTCCTGCAAAAACCGCGGCTTCTCCGGTGCGGCGGTCCGCCGCGCCGGCAGTGTCCCCTCGGCGATCTCCTGATCGATGGCCCGCCCCTTCAGCTGGGTAGCCGTCACCTTGGAGGGTGTCACTGTCGCCGCTCTGTGACTGTACCGGAACGCCAGCGCCGCCTCGTCCGGCTGCGGATCCGGTGCCCGCGCTTCCGGCTCCTCCGCCGGCATCGCCGCACCGCCGTCCTCCTCACCGCTGATGCGGTGCAGCCGCAGCGCCAAGCCCTCCGGCCCGTCGTACAGTACCGCGGGACGTACCCCGGCGTAGTCGTGGAATATCCCTGCCTGATATGTGCTCAGCAGCGCCAGCAGCAGCCAATCGCCCGGGCAGTTTACCGCGGCCACCGCCTCCGGCGGCGCCGGCAGTTCTGCCAGTGCACACAGCTCCTTGAGGTGCTTGTCCGGGTTTTTCCGCGAGCATACCATGATGAGCTTCTCCTGTGCACGGGTCATGGCTACATACAGTATCCGCAGCTCCTCCGCCTTGGCTTCCCGTTCCAGCGTCAGCGCCAGCGCCGTTTTGGAGACAGTGTCGTACCGCAGCCGGCGTTCCACCTCCACGCGCTCCGCACCAACGCCCAGCTGGGGATGGACCAGCACCGGTCGATCCAGGTCCTGCCGGTTGAAGCTCCTGTTCAAGTCAGCCAGGAACACCACCGGAAACTCCAGGCCTTTGGACTTATGCACGCTCATCAAGCGCACACCGCCCGCTGCACCTGCAGCGGTAATGGCCGGCGCATCGCCGCTTTCCAGCAGCTGCCGTACCTGCCGTACACAGTCAAACAGACTCGTTCTGCCGCCCTGCACAAGCCGCCGTATATAGTCATACAGTGCCCTCAGACGCGCCTGACGGGCTGTACCGTCCTCCATGGCACCGAAGATCGCCTGCACCCGGCAGCGGTCATAGATATACCACAGCAGCTTATCGGCGGACAGTTCCCGCGCCACCTGCCGCAGCTCATGCAGCAGCGACAGGAACGCCTGCGCGTCCTCACCCTCATCCTGCCGCAGCGCCTCGTAATAATCCCCCTCACGCTGTACGGCCCGTATCTCCGCCAACCGGTCGGCGCTCATGCCTACCAGTGGTGAACGCAGCACCGCGATCAGCGGCACATCCTGCCGTGGGTTATCCACCACCTCCAGCAGTGACAATACCACTGCGACCTCCATCGCCGAGAAGAAATCCTCACTTTCCCCGCCGTCGCAGGGGATCCCCTCCCGTGCCAAGGCAGCGGCGAATACCGTCTGCCGGGCGCTGGGTGAGCGCATCAGTATCACGATATCCTCCGGTGCTGCCGGACGCATGGTGCCGTCCTCACCCCGGACAGTGAACCCTTCGTCCAGCATACGGCGAATACGCTTTGCCACAAACCGCGCCTCGGCCTCCGCCCGGTCGAACCGCTGCTCCGGTGTGTCCTCCACAGCCAGATAGTGGAACTCCGTCTCCCGCGGCACCTCCGGATAGTATTCCGCCCCAAAGTGAAGATGCTGCTCCTCTGTATAATCAAGCTCGCCCATTTCCCGGGACATCAGCGCCGCGAACACAAAGTTCGCAGCCGCCAGCACCTCCCGGCGTGACCGGAAGTTCCGGCTCAGTACCCGCCGCCGCGGCGCACCCGGCGCAGCGTGGTCCGCATCGGCATAGGTCCTGTATTTTTTCAGGAATATCCCCGGTTCCGCCAGCCGGAACCGGTAGATGCTCTGCTTCACATCGCCCACGGCAAAGATATTCTCTCCCTGCCGCGATACCGCCCGGAAGATACAGTTCTGCACTTCATTAGTGTCCTGATACTCGTCCACCATGATCTCCCGGTACCGCCGGGACACCTGCTCGCCAAGCTCCGTGGGCGTTCCGTCCTGGCGGCACAGCATCTGCACGGCGTAGTGTTCCTGGTCAGAGAAATCCATAGCGTTCCGCCGCACCTTCTCTGCCCGGAACCGCTCGTCGAAGTCCCCTGTCAGTGCCAGCAGCGCCCGCATAGCGGGCGCGATGACCTGCAGATCGCCCAGCAACTCCGTCTCCGCCGTCTGATACGGCGCGGACAGTTTCTTCAGCGCGTCACGGCACTTTTCCAGCACCGCCCGCGCCGCGTCCTTCGCCCCGGCGCACTCGTCCCCCTTCACCACGCCCATCCGCCGGAAGGCCGGCTGCACACGGCCCATGGCATCCCAGCCTTCCCGGGCCGCGGCCGCGTATTCCCGCAGCTGCGCCGCCGTTTCCAAAAAACGATCCCCATAGGCGTTATACACGCTCTCGCAGTCTTCCATATCCTTCACGGCGCGTTCCAGCCGCCCCGCCCAGTAACTGGCGCGGCGCACCGTGTCCTCCATGATCGTCCGGCCGTACACGCTGTCGCCCAGCCGTTCCGGCAGGTCCGCCCAGCTCTCCGCAGCCTTCTCCAACCACTTGTCCGGGTAGGGATGGCTCTGCAATTTTCCGTGCAGCTCCGGCACCAGCGCCGCCAACGCCCGGTCATCCCGGCCGAAGCCCAGCGTCTCCGCCAACGCCCGGCAGCCTTCGTCCCCCTGCTCGATCCGCTGATAGAACGCCTCCAGTGCATCCTCCAGTGCCCGCTGCTTCAGCACGCCGGCCTCCGTCTCATCCAGGATACGGAAGTCCGGCGTCAGACTCCGCCCATCCACCGGCTCCAGCAGATGGATATGCTCCCGCAGCAGCCCTGCACAGAAGCCGTCCACCGTCTTGATGTCCGCCTGATACACCCGGAACATCTGCTGCCGCAGGTGACTGTTCTCCGGGTCCTGTGCCACCCGCTTCGCCAGCTCTGCAGCCAGCTTTGTCCGCAGTTCGGCGGCAGCGGCGCGGGTAAATGTGATAATAAGGAAATCGTCTATGTGGCAGTGTTCCTCCGTTAGATAAGCGAACACACGCTCTACCAGCACCTTCGTCTTGCCGGATCCGGCGGCGGCGGACACCAGCAGGCTGCCGCCCCGGTCCTCCACTGCCCCACGCTGCTGTGCCGTCAGTTGGATGTCAGCCACGGCGCGTCACCTCCTCGTCCACCAGCTGCCAGAATTCTTCCGGCGTGGTCTTTTGCAGATAATGGGGCTTGTCCCGTTTCTCGTCAAACCAGCAGGCCGACGCGAAGGGACACCAGTCGCAGGCACTTTCCTGAGGCCCCCTGCGGCATGGATCTGCGTCAATATTGCCATCGCCCAGCTCCCGGGCTACCTTCCGCAGCAGCTCGTCCACATACCGACCCATTTTGCCCATCTGAGCTGCATCCGCCAACACACTGGCCGCCAAACCGCTGACCGAACCGTCCTTTTTCACTGCAATTGGCAAATAGCAGGGTGACTCCAGCGCGCTGTGCTCCATGGCTGTCAGCACCTCTGGGTCGGACAGCACCATGCCCGTCCGACGCAGCTCGCCCCGCAGCAGCGCGGCCAGCTTGTCCGGCGCGATGGCCCGATCCGCCTTTTTAACGACGTCCCGCGCCGGCAGGTACAGCACTCCCGCCGGCTCCACCGCCACCCCAAAATAGTCCCCGCCGTACCGCTGCAGTGCGAAAAGATACAGCAGCATCTGAATACCCAGGCCGTAGCGCACATCCGCCAGATCAAAAGCCTTTTTCCCGGTTTTGTAGTCCACTACCCGCAGATATAGCTTCCCGTTCTTCAGCCAGCCGTCCACCCGATCCACCTTACCGGTCACGGACAGCATGGTATCTCCCGCCGTCACCGTGACGGCAGGCAGCTGTCCGTTTTTGCCGCCGAAGCCCAATTCGAAGGCCACAGGCCGGAAATCCGAATGCTCCAGCTCATCCAGCACGTTCTCCACAATGACCAATGCCGTCTCCCGCAGCCGGGAAAACAGATACCGGAACCGTGCGCTCTTCTCGCCATAGCCGTCGATGACCGTCCGGACATACTCATCCGTATACCGCCGCACCAACGCCGCCAGCGCCGGTCTTTCCGGCCGCTTCCCCTGCTGCTTCACCTCCCGCAGGACATTCTCCAGCAGATAGTGGATAAACGTCCCCACCTCCGGCGCCTGGAAATCCGCCTTTGTCCGTTCCCTGGCCCGCAGGCCGTACTCCATGAAATAGCCAAAGTGACAGCTCTTCACCTGGTCCAGCCGCGAGGCGGACATGGCCAGCGTACTGCCGTACAGGCTGCGTACCGCCCCGGGTGACAGCCTTCCCCGGCCCATAGCCCGGGCCGCTGCCATCTTCTCCAGCGTACCGCCCTGTCCATGCATCTCAAAATAACGCCACAGCGCACCGCCGGGCCGCTGTCCCGCCAGCGCCAGTGCCGCCGCAGGCAGTCCGCAGCGGTACGCGCCGTCTTCCCGTTGTATTTCCACTTGAGGGAACAGCTTGTGGATACGCTCTACCACAAAGGACGGCAGCAGTTTCGCCCCCGACTCATCGCCGGCGCACCAGGACACGGTCAGTGTCTCCGTTGGCTGGGCCAGGGCGGCATAGATATTCTGCAGCTCATTGCTCAGCGGGTCGAACGTGGCGTCGGACAGCAAGATTCCCTGCTGCTGCAAAAGCTCACGCTCCTGTTCGTCCAATATACCGCCGCCCTTCTCCACCGTGGGCAGCACATGGTCATTGGCGCCCAGCAGGAAAAGATGCCGCACTGTATGGCGGTCATTGCGCGTCAAGGGGCTTACCTTTACCTGGTCCAGCGCAGCGGGTATGGTGGCCACGGCATACTGGCTCAGCGTCAGCCGCAGCAACTGCGCAAACTCATCGCCGTCCACCTCCGTGTCACCCAAAAGCGCCACGAACTGATCCAGCACATCACAGAATATCCGCCACAGCTGGGCATACTCCTCTGCCGCCTGCATCTGCCCCTGCTCCAGCAATTCTTTCTCCCGCTGTTCCAACACGGCCGGTGTACCGGCGTCCTCCGCAAATTTGTAAAGCGTTTCAGCTTTACCGCTTACCGTTTTATTGGATTTTATCCCATCACTCAGGGTAAGAAACAGTTTTCTGACTTTCCTTCTGACAGCGTTTATCTCGGCCAGCTGTTCCCGGCGATAATCAGTTATCTCTCCGCTGTATCCATCCGGATCCGCCGTCCAGTCGGCGTCCCGCAGCCACATATTGCCCCGAATTTCCCAACGGATCACATAGTTTTCCAGAAGATCGCATTCCGCCGCCGTCAGTGCCGTCATGCCGGTCTTCAGGCACCGGAACACGTCCTCATACTCGAAGCCGCCTGTCACTGCGTTGACGGCGGACAGCAGCAGCGTCAGGACCGGCTGCTCCAAAATGTCGCTCCGGCGGCTGATATAGGCGGGAACATCGTCCCGGCGGAACACGGCCTCCAGCAACGGGCCATATACCTCCATATTCCGCGCCGCCACGGCCATCTCACGCCAGCGAACGCCCTTTTGTGCCAGCGCTCGCAGCTGCGCGGACACATACTCCACCTCGGAATAGGCGGTATTGGCCTGGTACAAGGTGATGGACGGCGTGCTGCCCGTCCACGCTTTTTCCGCGCCGAGGAAGTATCGCTCCAGGTGCGAAAACGCTGTGTCGCTGTTACTGACAAGGTTTTCTACTTCACAACTACAACCGGCGTCCTTCGCCAGTCTGCGCAGGCGTCCCCGCTGCTGTATGCCGTTGTGGAAGAGCTGCGGGTCACTGTCATCGCCCAGCAGAGTCACTGTAACAGAGTTGGCCTGTTTCAGCGCGGCGGCAATGATATCCTCCTCCGTTCGGTTGAAATAGGAAAACCCATCAATGTAGATATCTTTTCCGCATAAATAGTCCGAATTCGGCAGTTTATCGCAGAGTTTCTGCACTTTTGACCGAGCATCAAAGTCGCCGCCGTGGAGTCGCGCGTCATAAGCGCCGAACAGCAGCGCCGTAGAGCGCAGCTTATCTCCAGCGGCGCCCGGAATGTCCTGAACCTGTTGCAGCAGAAGGGACGGCGCGATTTTATAGGCGTACAACTCATCGGCCAGGGCCACCAGCTCCCGCAGAAAGGCCGGGCGCTGTGACGGCTTGGAAAACACCGTCAAATATGATGAAACTTCCTGCAAGGCGCGGCGCATTATCAGTATTTTACCACCATTATCTAACGTTATATCGGATATGCCTCCGGTTTGTGACAGTACGTGGGTGGAAAGGCTCTGGAAGCTCAGCACCTCCCCGTCACGGCTGGCGGTATCCCCCAGCGCGCGGCAGAGATCCAGCTCCGCCTCGTGGGTGGCGTGCTCCGGTACCAGCAAAATCTGCGGGCGCTCAAACCGTTGTGCCGCAATGGTTTCGAGCACCAGCTTACTTTTTCCCGCACCGGCACGGCCGGTGATGATACGCAGCTTCACCGCATCGCCTCCCCTGTTTTCTCCCCCATAGTATACCGCAAACCGTCCCTTATGGGAAGTAAAAGTCGAAAAAAGGACGCGGGATCTTCCCGCGCCCTTTGACGGTGCATGTCACTTTTGTTTACTTTAGGCTGCTTTTGTTGGCGCTCTCCTGCGCTCTTATTTATACCTTTTTGTCACCTGTGGTACACCATAGCGCAGCGTTTGTTAAAGGGTCATGGTACGGCGCAGCTCGTCCCGGTTTTCCACGGTGACGGTCACCAGACGCACTCGGGGATGACCCGCCACCGCCCGGAGAAATTCCGTATCCGCTTTTTGCAGAACACCCAGAATGGGAAGGTCACCGTCCAGAGCCGCGAGCACCGTTTCGCAGAAATTTTTGGCGCCGGACTCCGCCGGCCCAAGCTCGTCCATCAGCAGGATGTCGCCGCTGCGGTCCCGTAGGGCCGCCGTGCCCAGCGTGTCGAACCTCTCGCAGGAATAAGCGCCGCAGTAAAACAGCAGATTCTCCGCCGACGGTACTCCGCCCACCGCGGGCAGCAGGTGCACAGAGGGCCGGTCCAGCACGCCTGTTACCCGCACCGTGCGGAAGCCGCAGGGTGTATGCCCGGCCAGCAGGCAGCGCACCAGCGTGGACTTTCCCACGCCCTTGTCACCGGTGAGGAACAGATGGTCAGTGCATGGGGCAGCCATGGTGTACCTCCCCTGCCGCTTCGCGCCGCGCGGCGCGGACACAGATCATCTCACCGGCGATGGAGACGGCGATCTCCTCCGGCGTCACGGCCTTAATGGCAGTGCCCACCGGCGTGTGGACAAAGGCGATCTTCTCCTCGGGAATGCCCGCCTCCCGCAGGCGCTGGTTCACAAAGGCCGTTTTCTTCCGGGAGCCGATGACGCCCACATAGGCCGTCTCGCCCCGCAGCACCTGCACCTCCGCCTGAAAGTCGTGCTCATGGCCGTTGGTCATGATGACCACATAGTCCTCCGGCGTCAGCGTCAGGTAGTCGCTGATGCGGTCAAAGTCGCCGCAGATGGTCCGGTCCGCCTGGGGAAAATGCTCCGCCGTGGCAAAGCCCGGCCGATCATCCACCACCACGGGGCGGAAGCCCACCGTCCGCAGCAGAGGCGTCAGCGCACGGGCGATATGCCCCGCGCCGAAGATGACCGCGCGCTCCCCCACCGGCAGCGGCAGGGAGAACACGCCCTCGCCTGTCTCCGCCGTCTCGGCGATATGGGGTGCGGCACCGTCCAGCGGCAGCACCAGCCAGCCGGGCGCACGGTCACGCACACAGCGCAGCACCTCCGCCGCCAGCGCGTCCCAGACGCGATCCGACAACCGGGCGGGAGTGAACAGCACCGTCACATCGCCGCCGCAGGCCATGCCCAGCTCACCGTCACGGGAGAGCTTGAAGTCATACAGGGCGTCCACGTGCTGACCGGCCAGCAGCGCCCGGGCCAGCCGAATGGACCGCAGCTCCACCGCGCCGCCGCCGATGGTGCCGGAGAGCAGACCCTCCGCCCCCACCAGCATCTGGCTGCCCGCGCCGCGGGGGGCAGAGCCGTCATCCCACACGATGGTGGCCAGCACGGTGTCCTTCTGCTTTTCCCGCTGATAGAGCAGGGTCTGGAAGATGTTGTTCATATGCGTCTCCTTTCAAGGGCCATAGGGAGCGGCGGTGCCGCTCCCTGTTCGTTTATTCAGCCGGCGGCCTTCACAGCGGGGAGAGAATTGGCCACCAGCGCGTTGTACTGGTCGATGGTCAGGTCGCAGTGGTAGAACAGTTGGAAATAGGTCTGGGTGACCTCATACATATCGTAATCGGCAGCCTCGGGGTACAGGACCTTGGCCATCCACTGCATACCCAGGATGCGCTGGACGCTTGGCGGGAAGCCCATCCAGTTGTAGGGGCCGAAGGGCACCTCGTAATACCTGCCGTCCTTGATGGCAGGTATGGTCTGCCAGTTCTCGTTATCGGCCACGGTGCTGTAAATGCTGCTGGGGGCGAAGAACACGATAGAGGGGTCCCAGTTCAGGATCTGCTCCATGTCCACCTCGTTGCCGGTACCCTTGGAGGAGGGCTCGTCCACCACAGCCAGATTATTGCACAGCATATCGACGACCTCGGCGTGATAGGAGTCCCTGGCGATGACGTTCAGGCCCTCTTCACCGGTGATATACAGGACATCGGCCTTCTCCACGCCGTCCACGATGGCCTTGACGGTGTCATAGGCATTGCGGCAGTAGTCGGCCAGGGCCTGACCCTCGTTGGGCATAGCCAGCAGGTCGCTGAGCATGGCATAGGTATCGTCCATGGAGGCCAGGTAGGCGTCAATGTGGACAAAGGGGATTCCGGTCTGTTCCTGCAGGCCGTCCAGGTCCTCCGCCATGGTGCTCTTGGGCTCGCCCACATCGATGACCACGTCGGGCTCGGCAGCCAGCAGCGTCTCCAGGTTCAGCTCGCCCTTGCCGCCGTACAGCTGGCCCAGCAGGGGCAGGTCCAGATACTTCTGGTCAAAGTAATTCTCAGCGGTCTCGTCCCAGGCATTGGCCACACCCACCATCTTGTCCGGAGCGATGGCAAAGACCACCATCTGGGCCAGAGGGCCGGAGACGGCGACCTTCTGGATATCGGTGGGCACCTTGACCTCGCGGCCGCAGGAGTCCGTGAACACACGGGTGGTCTCGCCCTGGGCGTCCTGCCCCTGGTCCGTCTGATCGGTCTGCTTCTGTCCGCAGGCAAACAGGCTGACGCTCAGCACCAGTGCCAGGACCAGCGCCAGCAATCGTTTCGTCTTGTTCATATGTATTCTCCTTCTTTCATTGTAAATGCAATTATTCCAAAGCGGCGGACGCCGGGCAGCTGCCACGGGAAGTCCGGATCGCCGGTGGAAATAAGTTTGGTGCGGAGATCGTCCTCCGCAGGCGCTCCCCCGCCGTAGAGGGTCAGGAATGTCCGGGCATCCTCCAGAGTACGGAAGGGCTGGGGAAAGTCCAGCGCCTCCCGCCGTGCCGTATAGGGGATGCCCTGCGCGTCCAGCACACCGCAGGCGGCATCGAAGCTATGGCGGCCCGGCGCACGGGGTGCCCCGGAAAAGCGGTGGCACACGTCGTCACGCACCACGGCCAGCACCGTGCCACGGCACTGGCGGCGGGCGGCGGCCAGTATCTCCTCCATGCTGCCGAAAAAGCAGAACACCATGGCGTCGAACGGCACCGGCGGCGTATAGGCCAGCACATCGGCGCACAGGGGCGTCACATTGGCGATGCCCCGGGCGTCCAGCTCCTGCCGCAGGACGGACAGGGCCGCGGCGTCGCGCTCCGCCGCCGTGACACGGGCCGCATAGGGTGCCAGCGCCAGCGACAGATATCCCAGGCCGCAGCCGGCGTCGCAGATATGATCCGTTGGCTTCAGGTACGGCAGCAGCAGAGCCGTCAGCTTTTCGTGGAAATCGGTGCGGCGGCAGGCATTGGCCATGAAGCGGACAGTGTCCGCCGACCAGCTAAACATGGCGGTCACCTCCCCGCACCGGCAGCAGGGCCGCGCCGTCGGGCGTATCCAGCAGCACGGACTCCACACCGTAGAGCTGCCGGATCAGGTCCGGCGTCAGCACGCTGCGGGTATCGCCCTCCGCCGCCACGCGGCCCCCTTGCAGGGCCAGGACGCGGCGGGAAAAGCGCAGGGCGTGCTGGGGATCGTGGGTGGAGAGCAGGACGGTGTAGCCCTGCTCCGACAGGAAACGCACCTGCTCCAGCACACGGAGCTGGTTGCCGTAATCCAGAGAGGCGGTGGGCTCGTCCATGATGAGGAGCTCCGACTGCTGGCACAGGGCGCGGGCAATGAGCACCAGCTGTTGCTCGCCGCCGGAGAGGGCGGCGAAGTTCCGCTGCGCCAGGTGGGCCACACCCAGCTGCTCCAGGGCGGTCAGAGCCTGCTGCTCCAGGGCCTTGGAGGGGCTCTGGAACGGGGACAAGTGCCGGGTCAGGCCCATGAGGGCGGTGTCCAGCACGGAATAGCCGAAGGTGGGACGGTGTATCTGCGGGATGTAGGCGATGCGGGCCGCCAGCTCCCGGCGGGAGAAGGTCCGCACGTCGCGGCCGTCCAGCGAGATGGCGCCGGTGTAGCCCTCCAGGCCGCCCAGCAGGCAGCGGAAGAGGGTGCTCTTGCCGGCGCCGTTGGCACCCAGCACGGAGAGGAAATCACCGGCGGGCACGGTGAAGGAGACGTCCTCCAGCACCGGCGGGGCCTTGGGATAAGCGAAGGTCAGATGCGATACCGTGAGGGTCACAGGCGGTCGCCTCCCTTCACCATGAGGTAGATAAAGAACGGCGCGCCCACGAAGGCCGTCAGGATACCGATGGGGATCTCCGTCGCCGCAAGGGTGCGGGCCAGGTCGTCCACCAGCAGCAGAAAGGCCGCGCCGAACAGGCAGGCCATGGGCAGGAGCCTGCGGCAGTCGTTACCCACGAGGCGGCGGCTGAGATGGGGGATCACCAGACCCACCCAGCCGATCATGCCGGAGACGGAGACGGCGGAGGCCGTCAGCACCGTGGCGCAGAGGATCACCGCCAGACGCAGGCGGTCCGTGTGGACGCCCATGGCGCGGGCTTCATCCGGCGAGAGGGTCAGCAGGTTCATGCGCCAGCGGAGCAGCAGCAGGGGCGTCAGCCCTGCCGCCATACAGACAGCGGCAAAGGCGACGGTGTGCATACGGGTGCCGGAGAGACTGCCCATGAGCCAGTAGGTGATCTGGGGCAGCTGGTTGGTGGGATCGGCCACCAGCTTGATATAGGAGGTACAGGCCGAGAACAGCGAGCCTACCATGATACCGGCCAGCAGGAGGCTCACCACACGGCTGCCCCGGGTTCGGCGGCCCACCAGATAGACCAGGGCCACGGACAGCAGGCTGGCCAGGAAGGCGAAAACGGTGACCATCACGGTGCTCTGGCCCGTCAGGATCGCCAGCGCCGCACCGAAGCAGGCACCGGAGGACGCGCCCAGGATATCCGGTGCGGCCATGGGGTTCTGGAACACGGTCTGGTAGGCGGTACCGGCGGCGGAGAGGCCGCAGCCCACCAGACAGGCCAGCAGGATGCGGGGCAGGCGGACGTTCCACACGGCGATGGCCATGTTGTCCGTCCAGGTCTGTTCAATAGAAAAGACGCGGGAGAGGAGTATCTTTACCACCTCGCCCAGGGGGACGCCGTAGCGGCCCAGCACGAAGGACAGCAGAAACAGCGCCAGCAGCGCTGACGCCATGATCGTTATGCTGCGTGTGGGGTGCCGGGGCGTATGCATGGACGGGCCTCCCTTTTCAGGCTGTTCCGCTTCCGCGCGTACCGCGCGGAGGTTCGCTGTCTATTTTACAGGATAACGCAGAAAATACAAGGGGCATTGTTCGGTATTGTCGTATGTTTGTCCGTCTATATCGTTTTTTTGTGTTCGGAGAGGCAGACCGGCTGCGGCCGCGGAATTTCCAGTTTCTGGGAAAAAATGATCAGTTTTTGTGAATATTGCATAATGCATATTGTGGCTGATTGTGCGATATGATGACGTATTTTGTGAAAACACCGTTGACTTTGGAATTTTGCTTTGCTACAATAGGCCCAACATTTCCGAAGCGAAAGGAGGCGGCCGTGATGACCAGGACCATGAAGAAAGCCATGAATACCATGATGACCGCCGCCTGCGCCGGTGCTGCTTTCTGCTGCGCCTGCGCCGCTTCTCATACTGTCATCCTGTCCGTGCTGGGCGCCATTATTATGGCGTCCATTATTATTTGCGCTCTGGTGCTGGTACTGCTGGTACTGGCCGCCTCTGCACATATGCCATTGGCACGGATGACCGCATGACGCGCTGACACCTGATACAGCGAAGCGGCTCCGCCATTGGCGGAGCCGCTTTTTTGTATACCTGCGGCAGACGCCGCCGGTGCATAGTTCCTAAGAAAACCAACGTAAAGGAGAACAAAACCATGAAAAAGAAAGTAGTTGCAATGTTTTTAGCCGCTGTGATGGCGTTGAGCCTGGTGGCCTGCGGCAGCAAGAGCGATAACGGCGGCAGCGGCGACGCCAGCGGCACCGAGACCATTAAGCTGGGCGGCGTCGGCCCCCTGACCGGCGGCTATGCCAACTATGGTCTGTCCGTACAGCACGGCGCGGAGCTGGCCGTCAAGGAGATCAACGCCGCCGGCGGCGTGAACGGCAAGCAGCTGGAGCTGAGCTTCCAGGACTCTCAGGGCGACCCGGAGAGCGCCGTGGCGGCCTACGGCAAGCTGATGGACTGGGGCATGAACGTCAGTCTGGGCGCGGTGCTGTCCGGTGAGACGGCCTCCGTGGTGGCGGCGGCCAAGGCCGACGACGTGCTGGTGATGGAGACCACCGGCTCCGCCGACAAGTGCATCGACGGCAACGACAAGGCGTTCCGTATCTGCTTCTACGATTCCTATCAGGGCACCGCGGCAGCAGACTACCTCACCGACAACGCCCTGGCCACCGAGGTAGGCGTGTTCTATCAGAGCGACAACGACTACTCTGTGGGTCTGTACAATGCCTTCGTGGCCGAGTGCCAGAACACCGGCGTGACCATCAAGGAGACGCAGACCTTTACCGCTGCCACCAGCACCGACTTCTCCACCCAGGTGAACGCCCTTGCTTCCTCCGGCGTGAAGGTCGTGTTCATCCCCATCTACGCAGAGGAGGCCTCCACCTTCCTGACCCAGGCCAAGGGTAAGTTTGCCGACGATGTGTACTTCTTCGGTGCTGACGGTCTGGACGGCATCCTGGGCAAGGTGAGCCAGGATGTGACCATCGCGGATAACGTGCTGATGATGACCCCCTTCGCCGCAGACTCCGCCGACCCCAAGGTCCAGGCCTTTGTGAAGGCATACCAGGACGCCTACAATGCCACCCCCGACCAGTTCGCCGCGGATGCCTATGACGCGGTGTACGCCGTCAATGCCGCTGTGGAGGCCGCCAACGGCAGCACCTCCGGCGCTGACCTGGCCGCTGTGATGCCCACCATCACCGTGGAGGGCGTGACCGGCACCATGACCTGGAGCGCCGACGGCAACACCAACAAGGCCGCCAGCGCCATCCTCTACAAGAACGGCGTGGGCACCCTGTTCGGTCAGGGCAACGCCAATGACGCCGCCGGCGCGGAGAGCGGGGACGCTGCGGATACCGCGGCCGACGCGGAGGCGTAAGCAAGTAAGCTACCTATCTTCCTCACAATAAGCCCATACGCCCTCCCGGTGCTGCGCCGGGAGAGCGGAACGGGCGCCATGCAAAGGAATGACGACTATGACGAATTTGATACAAACCTTGATAAGCGGGCTGAGCCTGGGGAGCATCTACGCGCTGATCGCGCTGGGCTACACCATGGTCTACGGTATCGCCAAAATGCTGAACTTCGCCCACGGCGACGTGATCATGGTGGGCGCATACAGCGGCATTGTGGCGGTGGCGCAGCTGGGACTGTCCCCGTGGGTGACGGTGATCGTCAGCATCGTGGTATGCGCGGTGTTGGGCGTGGTCATTGAGTTCTGCGCCTATAAGCCCCTGCGGCAGGCGGCACCGCTGAGTGTGCTCATCACGGCCATCGGCGTCAGCTATCTTTTGCAGAACGCGGCGCTGCTGCTCTTCGGCTCGCAGCAGATGGCCTACCCCACATTGGTAAAGCTGGGCAGCTTCTCCGTGGGCGGCGTGCAGGTGGACGGCATCACCGTGCTGACGCTGGCGGTGACAGCGGTGCTGATGGCAGCGCTGACGCTGTTCATCGACAAAACAAAGCTGGGCAAAGCCATGCGGGCCGTGTCCGAGGACAAGGACGCCGCCACGCTGATGGGCATCAGCGTGGACAGGACCATCACGCTGACGTTTGCCATCGGCTCGGCGCTGGCGGCCTTCGCCAGTATGTTCTACGGCATGACCTATGTGTACATCAAGCCCACCACCGGCGCCATGCCCGGCATCAAGGCCTTTACGGCGGCGGTTTTCGGCGGTATCGGCTCCATCCCCGGCGCCATGCTGGGCGGCATACTGCTGGGCCTGATCGAGCAGATGTCCAAGACGTATATCTCTACCCTGTGGGCGGACGCCATCGTGTTCGCCGTGCTGGTGGTCGTGCTGGTGGTCAAGCCCACGGGCCTGCTGGGCAAGCCCATGCAGGAGAAGGTGTGAGGTGAAGGAAATGCAGCTGACACAGAAAAAAAGACAGCGCACGGACCTGCTGACCGTGGCGGCGGTGGCCGCACTGTTTGTGGTAATGGCGGCGCTGCTGTATACCGGGCACCTGACCCGGCAGATAACGAATATGCTGGTGCCCGTTGCGGTGTACATCGTGATGGCGGTGTCGCTGAACCTGGTGGTGGGCCTGCTGGGCGAGCTGAGCCTGGGCCACGCGGGCTTCATGTCCGTGGGACTGTTCTCCGGGTGTCTGGTGGCGATCGCGCTGCACACCACCGCCCTGCCGCTGGGCGTGCGCCTGCCGGTGAGTATGCTGGCGGGCGGCCTGATGGCGGCGGTCTTCGGACTGCTGGTGGGACTGCCGGCCCTGCGGCTGCGGGGCGACTATCTGGCTATCGTGACGCTGGCCTGCGGCGAGATCATCAAGAACATCATCACAAACCTGAACATCACCGGCGGCGCGCTGGGTCTGGACACCTCCTCCATCTACGCCGGGGCGAAGGACCTTCTCCCCTACGGCGCGGTGCTGGTGCTGCTGACGGTGGCGGTGATGCTGAACCTGAAGCGGTCCAAGTACGGCCGGGCCATCATGGCCATCCGGGACAACCGCATCGCGGCGGAGTCCGTGGGATTGAACGTCACATGGTACAAGCTGGCGGTGTTCGTCATCGCGGCGTTCTTCGCAGGCTGTGCCGGCGTGCTGTACGGCCACTCACTGGCCAACATCAAGGCGGCTGCCTTTGATTACAATATGTCCATCGAGATCCTGGTCATCGTGGTGCTGGGCGGCATGGGCAGCGTGCCGGGCTCCGTGATCTCGGCCATCGTGCTGACGGTGCTGCCGGAGGCGCTGCGCGAGGTGGCGGACTACCGTATGCTGGTGTATGCCATCGTGCTGATCCTGGTGATGCAGGCCACGAACAACCCCACGATGAAGCGGTTTTTTGCCTCTGCTAAGGAAAAACTGACCCCCGGGCGAAAGGAGCGTGCGGCGCTGTGACGACGAAAACGAAATTGGTGAAGCGCCAGTCCTCCGTGCTGCTGCCGGAACGGGACATCGACAAGTCCCCGGTGCTGGAGTGCGTGGGGCTGGGCGTGACCTTCGGCGGGCTGAAGGCGGTGGAGGACTTCGATCTGACCATCGGCCGGACGGAGATCGCGGGGCTGATCGGCCCCAACGGCGCGGGCAAGACCACGGTGTTCAACCTGCTGACGAAGGTGTATCAGCCTACAGCGGGCGCTATCCTGCTGGATGGCAAGGACACCCACAGCATGACCACCGCACAGGTAAACAAGGCCGGTATCGCCCGGACGTTCCAGAACATCCGGCTGTTCAATGATCTGACGGTGGCGGAGAACCTGATGGTGGCCATGAACGACTCGGTGCGCTACGGGCTGGCGGGCAGTATCCTGCATTTCCCCAGGTATGCGCGGGAGGAGCACATCGCCCGGGAACGGACGGAGGAGCTGCTGAGCATCTTCCACATGGAGAGTCATGCCGATGAACGGGCGGGCTCGCTGCCCTACGGTGCGCAGCGGCGGCTGGAGATCCTGCGGGCGCTGGCATCGAACCCGTGTCTGCTGCTGCTGGACGAGCCGGCGGCGGGCATGAACCCGTCGGAGACGGCGGAGCTGATGGAGAACATCCGAAAGATACGGGATACGTTCCAGATCGCGGTGCTGCTGATCGAGCACGACATGAACCTGGTGATGAACATCTGCGAGGGTATCTGCGTGCTGAACTTCGGGCACATCATCGCCAAGGGCACACCGGCGGACATCCAGGCGGACCCGGCGGTCATTGAAGCGTATCTGGGACGGAAGAAGGAGGCGAGCGCATGAGCAGCGTGCTGCAGGTGGAGAACATCAATGTGTACTACGGCAGCATCCACGCGGTGAAGGACGTGTCCTTCCACGTGGAGCAGGGCGAGGTTGTGACGCTGATCGGTGCCAACGGCGCGGGCAAATCCACCACGCTGAACACTGTGGCAGGGCTGCTCCGCAGCCGCACGGGAAGCGTGCGCTTTATGGACGAGGAGCTGCGGCACGTGCCCAGCCACAAGCTGGTGGGGCGCGGCATGGCCCTGGTGCCGGAGGGACGGCGCATTTTCCAGCACATGACGGTGCAGGAAAACCTGGACATGGGCGGCTATTGCCGGAGCGGTGACCTGAACGCAGACATCGAGAGCGTATACGAGCGCTTCCCGCGGCTGAAGGAACGGCGGAAGCAGGTGGCCGGGACGCTGTCCGGCGGCGAGCAGCAGATGCTGGCCATGGGCCGGGCGTTGATGAGCCATCCCAAGCTGCTGATGCTGGACGAGCCGTCTATGGGTCTGGCGCCGCTGCTGGTGGAGCAGATATTCGACATCATTCGACAGCTGCACGCCGACGGCACCACTATCCTTCTGGTGGAGCAGAACGCACAGGCGGCGCTGGCGGTGGCCGACCGGGGCTATGTGCTGGAGACGGGGCGCATCGTCACGGAGGGCACCGGCGCGGCGCTTCTGGAGAGCGACGCCATCAAGAAGGCGTATCTGGGCGGATAAGCATATGAAAAAAGACCGGCGGGTGCCGGTCTTTTTTTACGCCGTTGGATATAAGAAAGCTTTATAGGCTAACGGGCATTTACGCTTCGCAGGGGCAAAACGGGCGGGTATAATGGTATTCGTAAATATACAGCACTTTGAAGGGCTAAAGGAGGGATGGTATGGCACGGTATACGCCAGACCCAGCGCAGCGGGTGACGGTATTTCTGGGCGAGGCCGGGTGCGGCAAATCTGAGCTGGCGGTGCAGTGGGCGCTGACGGCGGCGGAGCGTAGACGGGATGTGCATTTCTTCGATCTGGACCAGACAAAGCCACTGCTGCGGTCAAGGGACGCGGCGGCCCTTTTGGAGGGCGCGGGGGTGACGGTGCACTTCGAGCAGCAGTGTGCCGATGCGCCCACGCAGGTGGGCGGACTGGTGCCGCTGCTGCTGGACAAGAGCAAGAGCGTCATTCTGGACGTGGGCGGCAACGATACGGGTGCGCGGCTCATCGGCGGATACGCACACCTGCTGAAGAGCGCGGATGCATGGTTCGTGGTAAACCCGTACCGGCCCTGGTCGGGGACGGTGGAGCACATCGACGGGACCCTGAGCGCCGTGCTGAAGGCGGCGCGGCTGGGCCTGCCGCGTTTTTTGCTGAACCCCACGCTGGGCATCGGCACCACGGCGGAGGAATTCTTAGTGGGTGTGGAGCAGGGGCTCCGGCTGCTGACGCCCTATGTAAAGGTGGAGGCGGCGGCGGTGTCGGAGGCGCTGCTACCGGAGGTCGAGGGCCGGACGGAGCTGCCGCTGCTGCCCCTCACACCGCGAATGACCGTCCCGGAGACGGGACTTGATGAAGGATAAGGAGGCATTGAAATGGCGCAAGTCACCATCCGTGCGGAGAGCTGCAAGAGCTGCGGCTACTGCGTGAAGTTCTGTCCCAAGGGCGTACTGGCCGTGGGACACGAGGTCAACTCCAAGGGCTACCCCTTTGTGGTGGCCGCACACCCGGAAAACTGCATCGGCTGTGCCATCTGCGGGCGTATGTGCCCGGACGCAGCCATCGAAGTGTATAAATAAGGAGGCGGGAGCATGGCAAGAGTATTTATGAAGGGCACTGAGGCCATCGCTGAAGCGGCGGTGCGGGCAGGCTGCCGGTTCTTTGCCGGCTATCCTATCACGCCGCAAAACGAGATACCGGAATATCTGGCACGGCGGCTGCCGGAGGTGGGCGGCGTGTTCGTGCAGGGCGAGAGTGAGGTAGCCTCCGTCAATATGGTCTATGGCGCTGCTCAGAGCGGCACCCGCGCCATGACCAGCTCCTCCTCCTGCGGCATCAGTCTCAAGAGCGAGGGCATCAGCTTCTGCGCCAGCGCCCGCATCCCCATGGTATACGTCAACGTACAGCGGGGCGGCCCCGGCATCGGCGCGATCCAGCCCGCCCAGCAGGATTATTTGCAGGCCACCCGTGCCAGCGGCAACGGCGGCTTCCGGATGATGGTATTCGCCCCCGCCACGGTGCAGGAGGCGGTGGACATGACCTATGCCGCCTTCGATTACGCCCAGCGTGACCGCAATCCCGTCCTCATTCTGACGGACGGCGTGCTGGGCACCATCATGGAGCCGGTCAGCCTGCCGGAGATGCGCTCTGACGAGGAGGTCAAGCGCCTGAAGGACAAACTGAGCGACTGGGCGCTGGTGGGACATCCCGCCGACAAAAAGGCGCTGATCCTGCCCGGCGGCTGGACCGGTCAGGAGGATCGCTGCAAGGCCAACGCCGCCATGTACGACACATGGGAAAAGGACGTGCAGGTGGAGGAATTCATGACCGAGGACGCGGAGCTGATCCTGACTGCCTACGGCGTCTGCGGCCGTATCGCCAAGTCTGCCGTCCGTATCCTGCGCGCTCAGGGCTATCAGGTGGGCCTGATCCGCCCCAAAACCGTCAGCCCGTGGCCCTATGCCAGCTTCGACAAGCTGGATTACAGCCGCGTCAAAGCGGTGCTGGATGTGGAAATGTCCATCCCCGCCCAGCTGGTGCTGGATGTGACGCTGGCGGTGAAGGAGCGCTGCCCCATCTATACCTGCCTGCGCAGCGGCGGCGAGATCATGAGCCGCGATCAGGCGGTAGCGGCGGCCAAGGCCATTCTGGACAAGGAGGGTGCATGATGGAAAAGGTATACGCGAGAACAAAGGGCATCCGTGACGATATGGTGGTGGGCTTCTGCCCCGGCTGCATGCACGGTACGGTCTTTAAGCTGATCGGCGAGGTACTGGAGGAGCTGGGCGTGCTGGAAAAGGCCATCACCGTCCACGGTGTGGGCTGCTGCGGCCTTGCAATGGAGTATGTCACCTATGACTGCACCACCAGTCCCCACGGCCGTGCCTGCGCGGTAGCCACCGGCGTCAAGCGCGCCAACCCCGATAAGCTGGTGTTCACCTATCAGGGCGACGGCGATCTGGCCTCCATCGGCTTGGCCGAGACCATGTCCGCCGCCAACCGGGGCGAGAATTTCACCGTGATCTTCGTTAACAACGGCATCTACGGCATGACCGGCGGCCAGATGGCTCCGACAACGCTGGTGGGCATGAAGGCCACCACCGCGCCCAAGGGCCGCGATCCCAAGGAGCATGGCTACCCCATGCACATGTGTGAGATCCTGAACCAGCTGACCGCGCCTTATTATCTGGAGCGCACCAGCTGCAACACCCCCGCCAATGTGGTCAGGACAAAGGCGGCCATCCGAAAGGCGTTCCAGAACCAGCTGGCGGGCAAGGGCTTCTCTATGGTGGAGATCGTTACCAGCTGTCCCACCAACTGGGGACTGGAGCCGCTGGAGGCGCTGGGCTTCCTGGAGGAAAAAATGTTCAAGGAGTTCCCCCTGGGGGTCATCCGGGACAAGGATAAGGAGGGCGCGTGATGGAACGAAATCTGATGGTGGCCGGCTTCGGCGGACAGGGCGTCATGACCCTGGGCAAGTTTCTGGCGGAAGCCACCTGCGACTCGACAGATAAGAACGTTACCTTCTTCCCCTCCTACGGCGCGGAGCAGCGGGGCGGCACCGCCAACTGCTATGTGGTGATCTCCGACGATGACATCGGCGCGCCCCTGGGCGATCATATGGATGACCTCATCGTCATGAACGATCCCAGCCTCAGCAAGTTCCTCTATAAGCTTGTGCCCGGCGGCACGCTGTTCATCAACAGCTCCATCGTCAAGAGCGAGATCACGCGCACGGATATCAAGGTGGTAAAGGCTCCGGTGACGGAGCTGGCGCTGGAGATGGGCAGTGCCAAGGTGCTGAACATCATCATGCTGGGCGTGTACGTGGGCTATACCCAGGTGGTGCCGGAGGACGTGGTGTGGCGCACCATAGAACACAAGCTGAGCAAAAAGCCGGCACTGCTGCCGCTGAACCGGCAGGCCTTTGATCTTGGACTGAAGCTGGGCCGGGAGCAGCTATAAAAAGGGCTTGATTTTTACCCTTTAAAGCGTTAGAATATGCCATCGGCAAAAACAGGCGGCCTCCCTGCCGGGGAGGCCGCGGACACATACTTCAGGCAAGGAGGAAACGCTGTGTATTACCAGGTATCAAAGGAATTTTTCGATAAGCTGCCCAACGCCTGCTTCGGCGCGGTGGCGGTGCGCGGGCTGGACAACACCCATGACATTCCGGAGCTGGAGGAAATGCTGGCCGGGAATGTGGCGGAGTGCGAGGTCTATTTCACCGGAAAAAAGCCCAAGGAGACGGAGGATATCCTACCCTACCGGGCGGCGTTCACCGCCCTGGGCATCAACCCCAATAAGTTTATGTGCTCCATCGAGGCACTGCTGACCCGTATCGCCAAGGGCAAGGGCTTCCCCCACATCAATGCGGCGGTGGACCTGGGCAACGCGGTGTCCATCAAGCACAGGCTGCCCATGGGCGCGCACGATCTGGACACCATCGCAGACGGGCTGGACGTCCGGCTGGCGGAGGAGGGCGACACGTTCATTCCCTTCGGCTCCACCGAGGAGGAGGCTCCGGATGCAGGCGAGGCGGTATATGCCTGCGGCCACGAGATACGGACCCGGCGGTGGACCTGGCGGCAGTCCGAACGCGGCAAGATCACCGAGAACACCAAGGCCATCCTGTTCCCCATCGACGGTTTCTCCGATGTGAACGCGGCGGAGGTGCAGGCAGCGGTGGACGAGCTGGTGGCGCTGCTGAAAAAATACTTCGGCGAGGGGCTGGAGATCGAGACCGGCACCGTAACGAAGGAGCAGCCGCGGTTCGAATTCTTCAAATAAGCAAAAAAGAAACGCCTATGGGCGTTTCTTTTTTTGCTTATTGGTCCGCGTCGGCGGCGGCGCGAAGGGCACGGAGGAAGGAACGGACCACCGCGTCGCCCTTGACGCCGGGGCGCAGGGCCACGCCCAGCTCACGGCAGCAGGGCGGGTCCATGGCGCGGACGGTCAGGTCCTGGCGGGCGTAATAGTCCAGTTCCAGCCGGGAAAAAACGGTGCTGCCCAATCCGGCGGCCACGGCGGCCAGGACAGAACGGTTGTTCATACGATCGTCGGTGTAGACGGGCTCCACGCCGGCACGGGTGAACACGCGGGTGGTGTCGGTGTTGGTGCCGTAGTCGGGGATGATAACGGCACGGCCGGCAAACCAGGTCACGGGCACGGGGTCCGGTACATCGCTGTCCGGCGGCAGAACGGCCAGGAAAGGATCGTCACAGAGCCTGATCCAGTCCATATCCGTGCCGGTGAAGCGCTTGTCGGTAACGCCCAGCTCCACACTGCCGTCGCGGAGCCAGTTGTCCACCTGCATGGGGCTGCCGGAGATAACGCTGACGGTGATCTGGGGATACTCGGACTTCAGCGCCGCCACGGCACGGGGCGCCCAGCGGGTGGAGACGGTGTCCAACGCCGCCAGGCGCAGCGTGGCCTGCTGGGCACGCTTGCAGGCATTGATCTCGCCGTTCAGGGCATCGTAGACCTGCAGCAGCCGGTGGATCTTGGGCATGAGGGTCTTGCCCGTCTCGCTGAGGCGGACGCCGCTGTAGCTGCGGTCCAGCAGACGCAGGCCGATCTCGTTTTCCAGGCTGTTCATCATGTAGGTCAATCCCGCCTGGGAATAGCCCAGCGTCTCTGCGGCGCGGGAGAAGCTGCCGGCCTCCTGAATGACGGCCAGGGCCTGTAATTTTTGGATATCCATGGCGGCACCACCTATAAAGAAAACTGATAGGTATACTATGGCGCAGGGCAGGTGGTTTGTCAAGAGGGACCGCACGGTTTGGGTGGACGAATTCGGTGAGAAATATGAGATACCGGCATGATCGGAACCCCCTACCCGGGTTGCGCCGTGGGGAAAATTGAGGTATGATACACCATATATAATCGCGGGAGGCAGGACATGGGCGCTGACGGGGCACGGAAAAGAAAAATAGCGGTGGTCGCGGCGCTGGCTGCGGCGGTGTTGCTGCTGGTCCTGCTGGAGCTGCTGGTGGGGTCCTCCGGGATGTCGGTGCGGCAGTGCGTTTCGGCGCTGTTCGGCAGTGGGGACAGCGCCGCGGTGCGGATCATGCAGCACATCCGTCTGCCGCGGCTGCTGGCCGCCGTTATTGCCGGTGCGGGGTTATCCGTATCCGGGCTTATCATGCAGACGGTGCTGGGCAATCCCATGGCCTCCCCCGCCACGCTGGGCGTGTCCAACGCGGCGGTGTTCGGTGCAAACCTGTCCATCATCGCGCTCTCGGGCGGGTTTCTGTCCACCGGCAACAACCTGACCAGCTATACGGCGGGGGCAGACCCCTTTGCCACGTCGGCGCTGGCCTTTGTGTTTGCGGCGGGCTCTGTGCTGGTGGTGCTGGCGCTGTGCCGGCTGCGGGACTTCTCCCCCAACGTAGTGGTGCTGGCGGGCATCGCACTTGGCTCCGTGTGGACGGCGGCCACTACGATTTTACAGTTCTACGCCACGGATGTGGGACTTTCCGCCGCGGTGATCTGGAGCTTCGGCGACCTGGGCCGCGCTACATACCGGGCCGACTGGATCATGCTGGCGGTGACGGCGGCGGGGATCGCGGTCTTTGCGGCGCTGGCCTGGCGGTACAATGCGCTGCTCAGCGGCGGGGATGCCGCGGGCAGCATGGGCGTGAACGTGGCGCTGCTGCGGTGGGTATCCCTGCTGCTGGCATCGCTCATCACGGCGGTGTGCGTGTCGTTCCTGGGGATGATCGGCTTTGTGGGTATCATCTGTCCCCACGCGGTCAAGCGACTGGTGGGCCACGACCACCGGTGGGCGCTGCCGGCGGCGGCCCTGTGCGGCGGCGCGCTGCTGCTGGCGGCGGACGCGATGAGCCGCAGTATCGGCAGCGGCTCCGCCCTGCCGGTGGGGGCCATCACCTCCCTGTTGGGCGCGCCTTTTTTCCTGACGCTGATCTTTGGAAAAAAGGAGGGCGGTGTATGCTGAAGGTGGAACACGTGACTTTCCGCTATGAACGGCGGGGCGCACCGGTACTGCGGGACGCCAGTCTGTCACTGGAAACAGGACAGGTAGGTGTGCTGCTGGGCCGCAACGGCTGCGGCAAAACCACATTGCTGAAAACAACGCTGGGACTATGTACACCGGAGCAGGGGCAGATCCTCTTTGACGGACAGGCGCTGGGCGCCATGAAACGGCAACAGCGGGCTCAGGTGGCGGCCTACGTGCCCCAGGAGCTGCAATTCGGCGCGCTGCGGGTATACGACGCGGTGCTGGCCGGGCGGGTGAGCCGCTTCGGCATACAGCCCGGTGCGGCGGACCGTACGGCGGCGGAGGCCGCGCTGGCGGACATGAACCTGACGGCGCTGGCGGAACGGAATGTGCAGACGCTGTCCGGCGGCGAGAGGCAGAAGGTGGCCATTGCCCGGGCGCTGGCCCAGGAGCCGAAGCTGCTGGTATTCGACGAGCCCACAGGCAACCTGGACGTGGCCAACGAGCAGCGGATCCTGCGGCAGGCGCGGCGACTGGCCCGGACACGGGGCATGACGGTGCTGTGCACCCTGCACGACCTGAACCAGGCCATGGCCTATGGTGACAGGCTGTTCCTCATGCGGGACGGACAGGTACGATACGCCGGAAACGGGGACATACTGACCCCGGAGACAGTGTGGGATATATTCGGTGCGCGGGTGCGCGCGGCGGAGATCGACGGACAGAAAATACTGATAGGAGTAAACGAAGATGAATACTAAGAGAGTTTTGGCCCTGGTGCTGGCGCTGATGATGACCCTGACGCTGTTCGGCTGCGGCGAGAAGCCCGCGGAGGATGGCACAGATGACGCACCGAAAACCGTGACGATAACGGATATGATCGGCCGCCAGGTGGAGATCGTGCCGGGCAGCTACCAGCGGGTGGTGTGCATCGGCGCAGGCGCGCTGCGGCTATACAGCTATGTGGGTGACGTGAGCCTGCTGTGCGGCGTGGAGGACATCGACAACACCACGCTGGAGGAGCGTCCCAAGATGTTCGACGGTGTGGCGCGTCCCTATGTGATGGTGTACGGCGATACCTTCGCCGCCCTGCCCTCCTGCGGCGTGGGCGGCCCCAACGCCCAGGCGGCGGAGGCGGAGAAGATCCTGTCCTGTACGCCGGATATCATTGTCTCCGAGTATGAGGACACAGATAAGGCCGAAGCCCTGCAGCAGCAGGTGGGTGTGCCGGTCATCACCCTGCGGACCGGCGTGGACGGCGTGTTCAGCGAGGATTTCAGCGGCTCCATCACCCTGCTGGGTCAGGTGTTCGGCAAGGAGACCCGCGCTTCGGAGCTGCTGGCCTTTGTCAGCACGGAGACCGCAGACATTCAGGCCCGGACGGCGGGTATCGCCGAGGACAGCAAGCCAGCGGTGTACATCTGCGGGCTGGGCAACTGGGGCACCACCAACCACCTGATGACCATAGAGAGCTACAGCACGTTTACCGTGGCGAACATCAAGAACGCCGTCAGCGGGCTGAGCGCCAAGGGCGTACAGCCCATCGAGGCCGAGAAGTTCACGGCACTGGGGCCGGACATGGACATCATGCTCATCGACGCGGCGGCGGTGAAAAACATCAAGCCCCTGTACGCGGAGGACAACGGCCTGTTTGACAGCTGCAAGGCGTGGCAGGAGGGCAAGGTGTATCTGCAGATGGCGTACAACGCCTACTACACCAACTATGAGATCGCGCTGGCCAATGCCTGGTTCTCCGCCAAGTGCGTCTATCCGGAGCAGTTCACGGACATTGACATGACCGAGAAGCTCAACGAGATCACCGGCGCTTTCCTGGGCAAGGGCATTGCGGAGGAGATCTATCGGATGCCCAACAGCTTCGGCGGCTATCAGCAGATCGACACGGCCACGTTCTTCGCGTGAGGGCGGCGGCATGATCGACAAGCAGGATGTACAGGCGTTCTTTGACCGGCTGGCACCGGACTGGGACGCGGGCATGGTGCGGAATGAGGCGGTCATCGCCCGGATACTGGATAACGCCGGGGTATGCGAGGGCTGCACGGTGCTGGACGTGGCCTGCGGCACCGGCGTGCTGTTCGGCGACTATGTAAAGCGCGGCGCGGCGCGGGTAACGGCTGTCGACCTGTCGCCGGAGATGGCGGCGCGGGCGGCGGAAAAGGCCGCCGGGACGCAGATCACGGTGGTATGCGGCGATGTGGAGGATAGCGCCGCCGTGCGGGACAGCGGGCCCTACGACGTGGTGATGGTCTATAACGCCTTCCCACACTTTCCCGATCCGGCGGGGCTGATCCGGACGCTGGCAGAGCTGGTCCGGCCCGGCGGGCGGCTGTCCATCGCCCACGGCATGAGCCGGGCGGCGCTGGACGCCCACCACAGCGGCAGCGCGAAGCCCGTGTCTCTTGGTCTGCTGCACGAGGACGAGGTCCGGGCGCTGATGGCGCCGTATCTGGACGTGGACACGGTGATCTCCAATGGGGAGATGTACCAGGTCTGCGGAAGAAAAAGAGCATAAAAAAACAGCCCCGGCGGCGGCCGGGGCTGTTTTTTTATGCATGCGGGATGTCGGCGAAGCGGCGTGGCTGCTCCTGCCCGTTGAGGACACGGCTTGCGCCGGCGGCCAGAGCCTCCAACTCAAACTCGCCGGCCATGACCTCCACCGGGGCGATGAAGGAGAGCTTTTGCGTCAGGTAGCCGGTCACATAGTGGGAGTGGGCCAGTCCGCCGGTGAGGATGATGCGGTCCACGCGGCCATCCGCCGCGGCGGCAAGGCCGCCGATGGCCCGGGCGCAGCTGTACAGCATACCGTCATAGACCAGCTTGGCGTGCGCGTCGCCGTCGGCGATGCGCTGCTCCACCTCCTGGGCATTGGCGGTGCCCAAGTGGGCCATCAGGCCGCCCTTGCCGCGGATGAGGTCCATGATGTCCTGCTTGGTGTACGCGCCGGAATAGCACATGGCCACCAGGGGCTGAAGGCTGACGCCGCCCATGCGCTCCGGGGCGAACATCCACTCGTCGTCGCGGACGCCGTCCACCATCTTGCCACCGATAAACAGGCGGGCGGACCCACCGCCGCCCAGGTGCAGGACGATCAGGCGGCAATCGGCCAGGGGCTTATGCAGCACATCTGTGGCGCAGCGCAGAGCCATGGCGCGGCAGTTGAGGGCGTGGCCGGTCATCATACGCGGCAGCACCGGGTGTCCGGATATCCGGGCCTCATCGGTCATCTCGTCCACGGTGACGGGGTCGCAGATAAAGGCGGGGATACCCAGCGGACGGGCGATACGCAGGGCCAGCACGCAGCCCAGATTGGAGGCATGGGCCGCATCGCGGACCGTGTACATGAAGTCCACCATGTCCTGATCCACCAGGTAGGTACCGGCGGCACAGTAGGGCAGCTGACCGCCCCGGGCACAAACGGCGTCCAGCGTGGTCAGGTCCACATTGTGGGCGGACAGTTCCTTTTCAATGGCGGTCTGGCGGAAATCTGCCTGTTCCATGACCCAGGAGAAGGGGCTCAGGTCCTCTTTGCTGTGGCGCACGGCGGCGTCAAACAGCTTTTGCTCACCCTGAAAGAGGGCCAGCTTGGTAGAGGTGGAGCCGGGGTTGATGACGAGAATGCGCTTATCCATAGGGGCACTCCTTCCCTTTTGTTATTTAAAGTAAGTATACCCTATTCCACAGGGTATCCGCAAGCGGGGAACACTGAATGGATATAAGATTTTCCGATAGGCTCAGACGGCGCTCTTTGTCAGCATACGGACGGCGTATTTCAGGAACATCTTTACGGCCGGCGAGGCGTCCGCCCGGGAGTGGAGTGCCGCGCCCAACGTGATGCTGGCCGGCGGGTCGATGGGGATCATGGCGACATCGCAGATACGCTTTTCGGTGATGAGCTTGTTCATCACGCTGACACCCAGGCCCTGCTCCACCATGGACATGGCGGAAAAGTTCTCGATGGTGGTATAGCGGATGTTGGGATCAACGTGATTGCGTGCAAACAGCGCCTCCACGTCGTCATCACAGCCCAGGGCTGGCATGATGAAGCTGTCCTGCTCGCACCGCTTCAGCGGGTAGCAGTCGGCACCGGCCAGAGGATGATCCCGCGGCAGCAGGGCCAGCATGGGGTCCTCGGCCAGTGGGATCCACTCGAAGGGCATATTCTCCTGATAGCTGAGGAAGCCGATATCGGCGGTACGCTCCTCCAGCCACTGGGACACCTCCTGCCAGATACCCTCCATCAGTTTGATCTCCACGTGGGGGTAGTTCTCCTGAAAATCCCGGATGACAGCGGGCAGCCAATGGGTGGCGATGCTGGAATAGGCGGCGATGGTGACGGTGCCGATCAGCAGGCCGTTCATCTGGGCGGACAGCTCGAAAAGCTTATCCTCCTGGTGAAGTATCTCGCGGATAACGGGCAGCAGCAGCTGGCCGTTGGCCGTGAGCGCCACGCCCTTGGTGCTGCGGCTGAACAGAGAGAATCCGATCTCCTTCTCCAGTGCGGTGACCAGCTGGTTGACGCCGGAGGGCGTGTAGCGCAGCATCTCGGCGGCGCGGGAAAAGCTGCCGGTCTCGGCAGCGGCCAGAAAGGCGCGGCAGCGGGCGGTCTCCATGGTTTTTCCTCCTTCCAAGCTATTAGTATTTCTAATAAGCACTATAACAAAGTACAGCTTTACTTTTCCTGTGAAATATTCTACTATAGCATCAACAGGAAGGCAAGAGCCTGAAACCAAAAAAACAACAAAACTCACATAAAATTTTTCAAGGAGGATGTTACCATGAAAAACATTTCTACGCACGTCGCTATCGCCGTTGTTTCCCTGGTGCTGGTCATCGCGTCCGCCTTTTTGATGACGGCTCCCGAGGCGGGTATGCGCCTGATCGGCGAGTATGTCACCCTGTTCTGGGCTGTGGTGTTCACCGCTTCCGCCACCCGCGCGCTGCTGCTGGAGCGCAGCCGCGAGGAGAAGCACGAGAACAAGCCCGCACACGCCGCCGCGTAACCAAAAGCGCCGAGAGAACACGCCGTAAGGCGTGTTCTTTTTTTGCGCCGCAGACGGGGAAAACCGGTTGACGGCAGCCCAAAAATGGGATACAGTAGGAATATAACAAGACCGGGAGGGCTATTGTATGAAAAGGATCGCAGTGATCACAGGCGCGTCCAGCGGCATGGGCAAGCGGTTCGCCGAGACGGTGGACCGGTACGGCACCTTTGACGAGGTGTGGACCATCGCGCGGCATGAGGCTCAGCTGGAGGCCCTGCGCGCCACGGTCCCCTTCCCCGTCCGCGTGCTGGCGCTGGACCTGACGGACCGCGGCAGCTTCGATGTATACGCCGCGGCGCTGGCGGAGACGCCGGTGGAGGTAGGCCTGCTGATGAATTGCAGCGGCTACGGCAAGTTCAGCGCCGTGCTTGACACGCCGCTGGCGGTGAATCTGAACATGACGGACCTGAACTGCCAGGCGGTGGTAGCCATGTGCCAAATCACCGCACCCTATATGCCCCGGGGCAGCCAGATCATCAACATCGCCTCCGTGGCGGCCTTTCAGCCCATCCCCTATATCGATATCTACGGTGCCACAAAGGCCTTTGTGCTGAGCTTCAGCCGGGCGCTGAATCGGGAGCTGAAAAGCCGCGGCATCGGCGTTATGGCGGTGTGCCCCTTCTGGACAAAGACGGCGTTCTTTGACCGGGCCATCAAGTCGGATGAGACGCCCATTGTGAAGAAATACGCGGCCATGTACGATCCGGACGACATTGTAGCACGCACCTGGCGGGACGCCAAGCGGGGCAAGGACGTGTGCAAGTACGGCTTTGTGGCGCGGGTACAGGCAGGGCTGACGAAGCTGCTGCCCCACAGCGTGGTCATGGATGTATGGATGAAGCAGCAGGACCTGCATTGACGCAAAAAACGACCTTCGGTATTGTACCGAAGGTCGTTTTTTATGCCTGCATGAGCGACCGGGCAAAGGCGCGGGCGCGGTTTTTCTTTTCCGCGTCCATGAACGTGTGATCGTAGCCCAGGTGGCGCTCGGTCAATGCGTCTACATAGCGCATATCGGTGTGCCTGCACCAGCGGCGCATCCCCTCGATGAACAGGTCTGCGCCCTTCTCCGGCCGATAGCCGCAGGTGGTCAGGATAGCCAGGGACTTACCGGAAAGCAGAGACGGACCGCGGCCGCGGGGACCGTAGTACTTATTCAGCGCATAGACGAAGCGGTCCAGCGCGGCCTTCATGGGCGCGGGGCAGAACCAGGAGTGGATGGGCGCGGCCAGCAGCAGAATATCGCTGCGGAGGGCGGCATCAAATATGGCAGGCATATCATCCGCCAGAACGCAGGCGGGATGTTCCCAGTCCACCTGACAGCCGCGGCAGGCGCGGCAGGACTCAATGTGCAGATCGAAGAGTGAGAACACCTCCGCCGTATGGCCGGCGGCACGCCACGTCTCCAGAAAAGGCACCAACAGAGCACGGGTATTGCTGTGCGTCCCTCGGGGACTTGCGAACAAAACGGTCATATGCATCGGGCAGCCTCCTGTAAAGCAATATCACTTGCGGCGTCTTTTCTCCCAAGTCTCCTGCGCCTCGCGCAGATGCTCCAGCAGTTCGCTGCGGGAGCGGTAGGCAAAGAGGAAGCTGTACTTCTCGCGGCGCTCCTCCTGCCGCTGGCGGATGTGGGCCTTCAGGTTCTCCACCTTGATGACCACATCGTGCTCGTCGGCGAACTTGCGGATGCGGGACACCAGCTTGGCGGAATAGACCAGATCGATGGTAAACACGCCAAAGAAAAAGCCGATGACAAATGAGAAGGCCAGGTTGCGGGACAGCCAATCCAGCGCGTCCAGGATATAAGGATGGACGCAGAAGTAGTACACGGCACTGACCGCCGCCCAAAGGACGGAAAAGCCCGGGCAGATCAGACCCTGGATATTGCCCCACTGCTTGCTGTAATCCCAAAGGCGGATGTGCATGAACTTCAGGCTGACGATACCGGCGATATATTCGATAGCTGTCATGCTCAGGGCCATGCCCGCAAAGAGCAGCAGCTTCTCCCCCGCCGTATCCACACCGTTTTTTTCACCGATGGAGGCCAACAGATAAAGAATACAGAGGCCCGAACCGTACAGGGGCACATAGGGCCCCACGCAGAAGCCGGGGTTGATCCACTTACGCTCCGGGTTTGCGCCGGAGAGAAACCGGCGATACAGCAGCTCAGCCACCCATCCAAGGGTGGAGCCAATGAAGAATAGGTAAGCCAGGGTCAAAAACATATTCATGGAACGTTATCCTTTCTTGCGGAGATAGCAGTACCAGGCCGCAAGGCCCACCAGCCCGCCGCCCGCCGTGTTTCCCAGCGTGACGGGGAGCATATTCCCCAGGAAATAGCGGCCCCAGGTCAGGACGGACAGGTCCGCGCCGGTGGCCTGCGCCGCTGCGGTGCAGGCAGGCGCGGACTTGCCGAACAGAGCCAGCGCACAATAGGTCATGTCGGCGATGGAGTGGCTGAAGCCGGCCACCACAAAGAACATCACTGGCACCCACGCGCCCAGAATACGGCCGGCGGCATCCTTTGCGGACAGGCTCGCCAGCACGGCGACCGTGACGAGAATGTTGCACAGCACGCCCATGAAGAAGGCCTTGCCGAAGGGCATGGTCATCTTCCCTACCGCCAGCTGCATGGTATAAGCGCCCAGTGCGCCGTCTCCCGCGTCCAGCCAGCCGAAGTGGGCGCAGACCCAGCTCAGGGCCAGCGCGCCGAGGAAATTGCCCAGATACACAATGCCCCAGTTACGGAGCATGGCACCCCAGGTCACGCGCCTGTCCAGCAGGCTGATGACCAGGAGTGTGTTACCAGTAAACAGCTCAGCGCCGGTGAGCACCACGATGCCCAGGCCGAAGGCAAACAGGACGCCGGCGATGATGCGGACCGCGCTGGCGTTGGTGATGGTATAGGTGGCCATGTTGGTGACGCAGACCGGGAAGCCGATCAGCGCACCGGCGGCGATGCCCAAAAGCAGTAGCTTCAAAAAGGGCTGCCGGGTCTTGAGGACACCGGCGGCAGCATAGTTGGCCGCCGTCTCGGCGGGAGTAAAGACGTTCATGCGCCGCCCTCCCCTGTCAGATATTCCGCCGCGCGGACGGTATGGGCCATCAGCACCGCGGAGGTGACAGCCCCTACGCCGCCGGGCACAGGCGTGATGGCATCCACGATGGATGACACCGCCGGGAAGTCCGCGTCGCCGCAGAGGGCGGTACCGTTCCAGTTCATGGACACATCCAGCACGGTCTGGCCGGGTCGGACATGGGCGGCGGTCAGGCTGTTGACCGCACCGGCGGCGGTGATGATAATATCCGCCTGGCGGGTCAGCGCCGCCGTATCCGGTGTCTTTGTATGGCAAACGGTGACGGTGGCGTTCTCCCGCAGGAGCAGCATGGACACCGGTCGTCCCACCACTGGGGAACGGCCGATGACCACTGCGTGCCTGCCGCAGGAGTCAATGCCGTAGTGGCGCAGCAGCGCCATACAGGCCTCGGCGGTACAGGGGGCAAAGCCCCTTCCCTGTCCGGTGAACACGGCGGCAGCGCTCTCGGGCGTCATACCGTCCACGTCCTTGTCCGGCGCCAGGCGGGCGCAGAGATCGCTCTCCTCCCCACGCAGATGGGGCGGCAGAGGCCGCAGCAGCAGACAGCCGTGAACGGCAGGGTCACGGTTGACGGCGTCGATAGCTGCCGCCACCACATCGGCGGAGGCGTCCGCGGGCAGGGTGCGTAGCTCCACGGCCACACCGCAAAGCGCAGCGCGCTTCACGGCGCCGCGTATGTACGCACCGTCGGCCTCGTTATCGCCGCAGCGCAGGAGGACCAAACGGGGCTGGACACCCTTTGACAGCAGCGCCTCGGCCCGGGTGCAGGTGTCGGCGGACAGCGCATCCGCCACAGGCTTTCCGGTCAGCAGAACGGCCATGTGTGTCCCCCCTTATCAGACAAGTTGATCGCGCACCGCGCAGAAAATACGTTCGCCGTCGGTCCTGCCCTGATCCAGCAGAGCGAAGCACCGAGCGTTCAGATGGTCGGCCGCCGACCGATCAGTCATAGTCTTTGTATTGACCAGCACGTTCAGGGCCGCAGCCTCCAGCGCACCGCGCAGTATGGCGGCGGCACAGCCAGCATCGGACACCGCCAGCCGTGAGCCGATCTCCGCCAGACGTCCGGCAGCGGACAGGGCCGCGGCACACAGAGCCATGATCTCCAGCGGCGCGGTGCAGGCCGTCTCAGCAGCGCTTTGCAGCGCCGCTGCGCGGGTGGGGGCCTCCCCGGGAATGGCGTAGGCGCGGCTGAGAGGCAGAAAGCCCTCCGCGTCCGCGCGGACCTGGTCCATCAGCTTATTCTGTAAAGCATTTGTGCTTTCCAGCAGTTGCTGTATCTCATGTTCCACAGAGGCGTACTTCTTTTTTCCGGTGGTCAGGCTGGCTACCATGCCGCACAGGGCCGCACCGACAGCGCCGCACAGCGCGGCGGCACCGCCGCCGCCGGGCGTCGGTGCTGACGAGGCAAGCGCGGCCACAAATTCGCGGCAGGTCTTGTTGGTGTCGTCCATAGCGCCCTCCTTAAAACAGACCGCGGACCGCGCCGGTGGCGGTGTCCACGTCGATGCGGCGGTAGGCCGGGTCGGAGCCGGTACCGGGCATCATAGAGATGCTGCCGGCCACGGGGCACAGGAACCGGGCGCCGCTGTACTCCAGCACATCCCGCACCGGCAGACGCCATCCGGTAGGCACGCCCTTTCGGGCCGGGTCGTGGGACAGGGACAGGTGCGTTTTCACCATCATGGTGCAGTAGTCGGCGTACCTGGGGTCGGACTCGAACCGTGCCGCCTTTTCCAGCGCCAGCGGCGACCAGTCCACCCCGTCGGCGCCATAGACCTCCCGGGCGATGCGCTCCACCCTCTCACGCAGAGGCATATCGTCCGGGTAGAGGAATTGCAGCGCCGAGGGCTCGTCGCAGGCAGCCATGACCGCGCGGGCCAGCTCTTCGGCGCCAGCACCGCCATAGCGCCAGTGATCGGACACGGCGCAGCGCAGGCCGTTCTCCGCGCAGATACGGCGCACCAGCGCCAGCTCCGCGTCGGTATCGGTGTAGAACTTGTTGATGCACACCACAGGGGTGACGCCGGATTTGCGGATGGTGGCCGCGTGGTGCAGCAGATTGGCGCAGCCTGTCTCCAGCAGGGCGAGATCCTCCCGTGTATACGCCTCCGGCAGAGGTCGTCCGGGGATGACCTCCGGGCCGCCGCCGTGCATCTTCAGGGCGCGGACGGTGGCCACCAGCACCGACACGTCCGGCTTCAGCCCGGACAGGCGGCACTTGACATTCCAGAACTTTTCGAAGCCGATGTCGGCGGCGAAGCCGGACTCGGTGACATGGTAATCAAACAGCTTCAGCCCCAGACGATCGCCGATGACCGAGGACTGGCCGATGGCGATGTTGGCAAAGGGCCCCGCGTGGACCAGCACCGGCTGATGCTCCACCGTGTAGCACAGCGTGGGGTTGATGGTGTTCCGCATCCAGGCGGTCATGGCCCCGGCTACCTCCAGGTCCTCGGTGGTAACGGGCCTTCCCTGCTTGTCATAGGCCAGCACGATGCTGCCGATGCGCCGACGCAGGTCCTCCAGGTCCCGGGCCACGGAGAGGATAGCCATCAGCTCAGAGCTGACCGCGATGTTGGCGCAGGTGTCCATGGGATAGCCGTCCATCTTCCCCTCTCCAAGGCCGATACGCATCTTTCGCAGGGCCTGGCAGCAGAAATCCAGCACAAAGCTCCACTGCACGCGCTCCGGATCGATGTCCAGCCGCCGCAGGCCGCGTTTGGCCAACGTCTCGTCGTCATAATTGCGCTCATGCTGCATACGGGCATTCAGGGCGGTCATAGCCAGATTGTGGGCGTTCATAATGTCGTTGATATCGCCGGTCAAGCCCAGGGAGAACTCCGTCATGGGAATGAGCAGGGCGTTGCCGCCGCCGGCGGCAGTGCCCTTTACGTTCATAGTGGGGCCGCCGGAAGGCTGGCGCAGACAGCCGCCCACGTTGGCGCCCAGACGTCCCAGTCCCTCGATCAGGCCCAAAGACGTAGTAGACTTCCCCTCGCCCAGGGGCGTTGGGGTAATGGCCGTTACCTCAATATACTTGCCGTCCGGCCGGTCCTTCAGGCGCTCCATGATCCGCAGAAAGTCCAGCTTGGGGGTCTTGCCATAGGGCAGCAGCTCCTCTGGCAACAGACCCAGCTTCTGGCGGAACCAGTCCACCGGGGGCAGGGCCTGCTCCGCCGCCGCGCCGATCTGCCAGTCCTTGTAAACGGCAGGATCAAGGACCGTGCGCCCGGCGGCGTCGGTATAGGAACCGTTTTCAAAGTCAAAAGCCATGCTGTGCCCTCCTTGCCGTATCTCGGTATGTATTCACGACCATTATACATCATCCTGTGGAATGTAGTCAACTGTCGGGTCTATATCTTGTGTGATTATTTTTCTTGCATTTCCGCGGGAATGCGTATATACTGTGAACAGTTCCGTGTAGGGATGGTGCGTTAAGTGCCGGACGGATGGGAGGCTGCCGCCGGACGAAGGTGCATCTGCGCCGCGATACCATTCCAGCTTCCACGGGCAGTTTGTGTCGTTATCTATATGGTGATACCTCCCATCCCAAGGATAAGGAGGTATTTTTTTATGCAGAAAAAAGAACTATGCGCCGTTCCCGCACCGGTCCTCGACACCTATGCCCTGACGGTCTGCGCTCTGCTGACCGCGCTGAGCGTGGTGCTGGCCCGATTGCTGACCATCATTCCCAGCGAAGTAAGCCGATTTTCTTTGGAGGCGGTGCCCATTCTCCTGACCGGACTGCTGTTCGGGCCGCTGCCCGGCGCCGCTGTGGGCTTTGCCGCCGACTTCATTGGGTGTCTGTTTTCCCCCTTTGGCTACAACCCGATCTTTTGCCTGCCGCCCATTCTGTACGGCCTGTGGGCGGGGCTGGTGCGCCGGTATGTCTGGCGCAGGCCTACCCTCTGGCGGGCGGCGCTGGCGGTATTTCCTGCGGCGGTATGCGGCTCCGTGCTCTGGCAGAGCATGGCCCTGGCGCTGGTGTACGGTGGTGCGGCCAAATGGCCCTATTTCCTCACCCGGCTGGCGGCCCGCAGCGTTCAGTTCGCCATCACCGGCTGTATCGACGCGCTGCTGGTGTGGCTGCTGATGCGGCGGAACGCACTCTCCCCGGTACTGCGGCGGATAAAGACGAAGGGCGGTGACGGCCATGACGCTGGATGAGGCGCTGGCATACATCCACAAGGTGGACTGGCGGGGCAGCGTACCCGGGCTCAGCCGTATCGATACGCTGCTGGGCCTGCTTGGCCATCCGGAGCGGCACGTAAAGTATGTCCACGTCACCGGCACCAACGGCAAGGGCAGCACCTGCGCCATGCTGGCCTCCGTGCTGCGTGCCGCCGGATATAAAACGGGACTGTACACCTCGCCGTACATCTTCCGATTCAATGAACGTATGCAGATCAACGGCGCACCTATCCCGGATGATACCCTGTGCGCCCTGGTGGAGGAGCTGCGCCCGCTGGCTGACCGCATGGCGGATCCCCCCACGGAGTTTGAGCTGGTGACGGCCATCGGCCTGACCTGGTTTGCCCGGGAGATGTGCGATATTGTGGTATGCGAGGTAGGCATGGGCGGCGAATTCGACGCCACCAATGTGATCCCCGCGCCGGAGGCCGCCGTGCTCACCAACATCGGTCTGGACCACACCAGCGTGCTGGGGAATACGGTGGAGGCCATCGCCGCCACCAAGGCGGGCATCATCAAGCCCGGCTGTCATGCCGTCCTGTACCCCTGTGCCCCCTCCGTGCAGGAGGTGGTGGCCGCGCGCTGCCGCGCGGCAGGCGCACCGCTGACTGTGGCAGACTTCGATGCCCTCTCCTCAGTCTGCGACACGCTGGAGGGGCAGATATTCAACTACGGCCCATATAAGGGCCTGCGGCTGCCCCTGCTGGGCGGCCACCAGCTGCGAAACGCCGCCGTGGCGCTGACGACCATCGATGTTCTGCGGCAGCGTGGCTGGCACATTGATGAAAGTGCCGTCCGTCAGGGCTTGGCCCAGACCGCGTGGCCGGGACGGTTTCAGGTGGTGCGGCGGCAGCCCACGATCATTCTGGACGGAGGGCACAACCCCCAGTGCATGGTCTCGCTGGCGGCGGCCATCCGGGAGTATCTGCCGGGCCAGCCGGTAACGGTGCTGACCGGTGTGCTGGCGGACAAGGACTACGGGAAAATGTACGACCAGCTGGCTCCGCTGGCCGCGCGGTTTATCACTGTAACCCCCCACAATCCCCGTGCGCTGGACGCCGGAGAGCTGGCGGCCTTCCTGCGGCGATATGGCAAGCCGGTAACGGCCTGCGGCACCATCCGGGAGGGTGTGTCCCGAATGCTGGCGGACACGCCGCCCGATGGCACAGCCGTCTGCTGCGGCTCCCTGTATCTGCTGGGCGATGTGGTGCAGTCACTGGAAAAGGTATAAAAAAGAGACGGCTGCGCCGTCTCTTTTTTTATTGATATATCAAGGAGTACACACAATCAATGAATTATCATACTGCTCTCTCTTACCGACTTCTATTTATTGCCCATATGTTCCCCACCAAGAATATGAGATTGACCCATCACTATATTCGACTTGAATATAGTACATTTCATCTACAGCTAAACCAGGAATTGTCTTATCAAGTTCAAAACTCCCCATTTCGTTCAAAACTAATGCAAAAAAATCCTGATTGCTATCTAAGATTTTTATTCCAAAATATCCAGGACCCTTACAGCTTGCCTTAAAATGTAATTCATTGGTCATTGCATATACTTTCCAAATCTGTTTTCCAGATTCATCGATAATCAATGTATCGTTTTTACTGGCATCCTCCTGTTTGGGGTTATCAATAATCAGTGCATCACTTTGGTTAGTCCCATTATTACCTATTTTCTCCACGCGGAAAGCGTAGGTCGCGCCGGTCTCCAGGGTCGTGGCGTCCACACCGGTCATGGCGTACTCGCCGTTGATGTAGAAGCCCCAGTAAGTGCCATCGGTGTCGTAGTCGGCAGTCTCGCCGTTGACGGTCTTGACATACAGGCCGTACTCGGAGTCGTCGCCGGCGATAACGCCCAGCTTCAGCAGCGCCGCGCCCACGGTCTCCTCATCGGTGTTGACGGTGAAGGTGACGGTCTTGCCGTCCGCACCCTGCACCTCCACGGTGAAGGCCACGGCACCCTGACCGACGACCGCGCCGTCCGCCACCGGCAGCGCCACCTCCTTCTGGCCGCAGGCCGCCAGGGCCAGGGTCAGCACCAGTGCCAACAACAGCGCCAGCAGCTTTTTCATGGTGTTTTTCATGTTTCGTTACTCCTTATCTGTTATCCCTATAAGCAGGCAGCCACACCGCACCGCGACGCGCACCGCCTGTCCTATAAAATGATTGCTGACCCCCAGAGGGAAATCCGCCGTCAGCACGGCGTCGGTCAGCGGATACTTGGCGTTCTCGATGGTAACGCCCTCCGCGTCTGCGCCCAGGCAGAACACGGAGAAAACGCTGTTCTGCCCTGCGGTGAGTGTGATCTCGCCCCCGTCGCAGATGGCGGTGAAGCGCTCACCGTTTCCGTACAGCCAGCCCTGCCCGCCCCGGCGGGCAATGTAGGCCAGCGTCTGCATATTGGCCACCGTGTGGTCTGTCCGGTGGCCGCCCATGCCGCCCAGGAGATGGAACTCCCTCTCACCACGGTCGAAGCCCTCCTTGACTGCCCGGATCATGTCGGTGTCATCCTTCTCCACCGGCAAGCGGAGGATGTGGTCAAACGCCGGCGCGGCGTCCAGCGAGTCGAAATCCGCCACCAGCAGCGTGGGTGTTATGCCATTTTCCCGGCAGGTATACCAGCCGCCGTCGGCGGCAATGACCATATCGGTCCTTTGAACAGACACAGGCAGGCCGTAAAAGCTGCCCGCGCCGATGATAAAGCAGGCCATGGGTAATTCCTTTCTTGGATATTCGACGCAGCCGGGGCGGAAATATACCAGACGGGGGTTACATCCACATGGCGAAGAGCCGTAATATCGTCCCCATCGCCCGCCGCCAAAACGGGCGCTCCGCCATACGCTCCGGCGTCATGGGCGCACAGCGGGCCATGGTGGTGTCCATATCCTCCAGCAGCGTCTCGATGGCGGGCGTGCCATAGAACACCTCGCCGCATTCGAAGTGCAGCTGGAAGCTGCGGTAGTCCATATTGACGGAGCCTACAAAGGCCGTCTCGCGGTCAGTCAGGACGGTTTTTCCATGGACAAGGCCAGGTGTAAAGGTATATATCTTAACATCATGCGCCATGAGCTGGTCGAAGTAGCTCTCCGCCACCAGATAGGCAAACTTGTGGTCCGGGATGCCGGGCATGATGAGGCGGACATCCACACCGCTTTCCGCGGCCAGACACAGCGCCTTGAGCATGGGCTCGTCGATAGCCAGGTAAGGTGTGGTGATATACACCTCACGCCGGGCGCGGCCGATCATCTGGAGGAACAGATCCTCCGCTGCGTTGTTGGGGTTGTCGTCGGGGCCGTCCACCACAGTCTGGCAGAAGCCCTGCTCCAGGGGGTGGTGCAGGGGTCGATAATAGTCGTACTCATGGTACAGCTGACCGTCCATCCGCTGCCACATCTGCAGGAACTCCCGGGTCAGGCCCCAGGCGCCCTCGCCCTCCAGCCGGAGACCGCAGTCCTTCCAATAGCCGAAGCGTTCGATCAGGTTGGCGTACTCGTCGGCGATATTGGCGCCGCCGGTGTAGGCAATATCTCCATCCACGCAGGTGATCTTCCGGTGGTCGCGGTAGTTGAAGTACAGCCGGTTGACGTAGTGGTGCACGGGGTTGAATACCCTGACCTCCACCCCGGCGTCCTGCAGCGCGTCTATTTTTTCGTTGGGCATACGCATCATGCTGCCGAAATCGTCAAAGATCAGCTTGACCTCTACGCCCTGACGGCTCTTGCGGCAGAGGATATCAGACAACCGATCCCATATCTCGCCTTCGGCCATGATAAAGTACTCCAGGAAGATGAACCGCTGGGCCGTATCCAGTGTGGTGAGCATATCCTCCAGATACGCCTCGCCGGTGGGCAGATAGCGCAGCGCCGTGTTGCGGTACAGGTCAAAGCCCTTGCCGCTGAGATACGCTGCCAGCGGATACCACTGGGGCGCGGTCTGGCGCAGCTTTTCCAGATTGGTGCGGGCGATCTCCTGCTGAGCCAGTGGCTCCTGTATGGACACCGGCTTCTTCAGGCTCAGGCGCTTGGACGGCCGGTCGCCGTTCCACAGCAGATAGAGGATCAGTCCCACCACCGGCACGAACAGCACCAGGATGATCCAGCCCATCTTATAGCTGGTGGCCCCGGGGCGGGACCAGATACGCATGGCCACCACACCGGCCAGCAGCTGCAATACCGTATAGGCCAGCGCCATGCGCTGCTTGAGCAGGTCGCTGAGGACGATCACCAGCGCGATCTGCGCCAAAAGCAGCACCGCCACCATCACCAACCGCAGGGCGGCGGATATACGGCGCTCTGTTCTCTGCTGTACCTTCGGCTTTCTCACGGGGGCTCCTCCTCTCCTCGGCGGTTCTATTGCTGATTTTCTTTCTGATTACATCTGGGACGTGCGCAGCAGGCACTGCTGGATATCCCACAGCTTGTCCGACAGGTCCACATAGTACTTATGGGGATAGTCAAAGCGCTTGACCTCGTCCCACAGGGTATCCACCTGCTGGGCGCAGTATGCCTTGATCTCCTCCAGCGGCGGGCAATCGTACACCCGCTTGCCGTTCTTGAAGATCGGCACCAGCAGCTCCCGGGCCTCGAAGTTATACACGTCCTTTCGCTTCCAGGTGGCCATGGGGTCAAAGATAGTCAGGCCCTTCGTGTCGTCCACCGTCTCGTCATAGACCGTGATATAGTCGGCGATGGCCTTGCCGGTGTCCCGTCCGAAAAGGCGATAGGCCTTCTTGAAGTGAGGAATAGTGATCTTCTCCACGTTCTCGCTGACCTTGATCTTGGGGATAACGGTGCCGTCCGGCTCCTCGATGGCCACCAGCTTGTACACGCCGCCGAACACCGGCTCGGACTTGGCGGTGATCATCCGCTCGCCCACACCGAACAGGTCGATCTGCGCGCCCTGCAGCAGCATATCCTGAATGAGGTACTCATCCAGCGAGTTGGACACGGAGATCTTGCACTCTGTCCAGCCGGCCTCATCCAGCATCTCCCGCGCCTTGCGGGTCAGATACGCCAGGTCGCCGGAGTCCAGACGGATGCCGCACTTGGTGATACCCAGAGGCTTGAGCACCTCGTTGAACGCTTTGACGGCGTTGGGGATACCGGACTTCAGCGTGTTATAGGTGTCCACCAGCAGGGTCGCGTTGGTGGGATAGGTCTGGCAGTAGGTCTTGAATGCCTCGTACTCGTTATCGAACATCTGTACCCAGGCGTGGGCCATGGTGCCGCCGGCGGGCACGCCGTACACCTCGTCAGAGATGGTGCAGGCCGTACCGGCACAGCCGCCGATATAGGCCGCCCGCGCACCGACAATGGCCGCGTCGGCCCCCTGGGCACGGCGGGAGCCGAACTCCAGCACCGTGCGGCCCTTGGCGGCCCGGACGATACGGTTGGCCTTGGTGGCGATCAGGCTTTGGTGGTTGATGGTCAGCAGGGTGAACGTCTCGATCAGCTGCGCCTCGATGGCCGGTGCGCGGACCACCACCAGCGGCTCCTTGGGGAACACAGGCGTACCCTCCGGAATGGCGTAGATATCGCCGGTGAAGCGGAAGTTCCGCAGATAGTCCAGGAATTCCTCGCAGAACAGGTTTCGCCCGCGGAGATAGGCGATGTCCTCCTCGGTGAAGTGCAGGTTCTCGATGTAGTCGATCAGCTGCTCCAGACCTGCCGCGATGGCGAAGCCGCCGCCATCGGGCACCTTGCGGAAAAACACGTCGAAATAGGTGATGCGCTCCTTGCAGCCGGCCTCAAAGTAGCCGTTGCCCATGGTCAGCTCATAGAAGTCACAGAGCATGGTCATGTTCAGCTTTTCCTGAGTTTTCATTCGTATACCTCAAATCGGTCTTTGCGCGTGGCGCAAAGTGTAGTATTTTTATTATACCGCTTTTCTCCCGTTAAGGCAAGCCCCGCCGCCATTTCCCGGCATTTTTGAGCAAATGCGTAAATAGAAAGAAATATCCCCCGGCAATGCCGGGGGATATGCTTATATATGGGAATTACTCCTCGTCCTCGCCATCCTCAGCGGCGGCCGCCAGGTCGCTCAGATCAAACTCCAGCTTGGCGCCGCAGTTGGGGCAGACGACCTCGCCGTCCTCCAGAACAGTCTCGTCGAAGTAGACCTCCTCCTCGCACTCGGGGCAGGTGGTCACAAAGCACTCCTCTTCCTCGTCGTCTTCGTCGTCATCCTCATCGTCGTCCAGAGCAAAGTACAGCGTCTCCTCCACATCGCTCAGGTCGTCGCTGACGGCATCCAGGCCGTCCTCCACATCGCACAGCTCGTCGTCCACTTCCGCGAACTTCTCGGCCATGTCGTCCAGCACATCGATGATGGCGGCGATCAGCTTGCCTTCCTTGCTGTCGGTGTCCAGGTTCAGGCCCTCGGCCAGACCCTTCAGATACGCTACCTTTTCAGAAATCTCCATGTTCGGCTCCTTTCTGTACGGTCGGTTGGTTGTCAAATTACTTGCAGCGGCTCAGATACTCACCGGTACGAGTGTCAATAGTGATCTTGTCGCCGATGTTGATGAACAGGGGCACCTTCACCTCGGCACCGGTCTCCACGGTGGCGGGCTTCAGGGTGTTGGTGGCGGTATTGCCGGCCAGACCGGGCTCAGTTTCGGTGACCTCCAGATCCATAAAGTTGGGGCACTCCAGGCCAAAGACGCTGCCCTTATAGCTCAGCACCTTGCACACGGTGTTCTCAGTGATGAAGCGGAACGCATCGCCCAGCAGCTCCTTGTTCAGGGGTACCATGTCAAAGGTCTCCTGATCCATGAAGTAGTACAAATCACCGTCGTTGTAGCTGTAGGCCATATCGCGGCGGTCCACAAAGGCCTCTTCAAACTTGGCGGTGGGGTTGAAGGACGTCTCGGTCACAGCACCAGTCACCACGTTACGCATCTTGGTGCGGACGAAAGCCGCGCCCTTGCCGGGCTTGACGTGCTGGAACTCCACGACCTGCATGACCTTGCCGTCCATCTCGAAGGTCTTGCCGTTTCTGAAATCACCGGCGGTAATAGTTGCCATATTGATATTCCTCCCATTGTGTATGAGGGAATATCTCCATTCCCTCTGAATAAATAATACCAGCCAAAATCGGCCTTATATATTTTACATGATAACCTGCTGTTTGGCAAGTGTTTCCGCGTAAAAAAGTCACCGTTCCGGATGTTTTTTCAAACTGGCGGCCTTCCACGGCCTCTGCAAACCATGCAGCACCTTATTCCACGCGCCGCGCGGCCCGCCCAGCGGCTCCACCATCAGCGGCAGCACGCCAGCCCGGTTGGCACCCAGCATATCCGTCAGCAGTTTGTCGCCCAGCATGGCCGTCTCCCGCGGGGTGACGCCGCAGCGCACCATGGCCCGGCGAAAGCCCTTTACGGACGGCTTACCCGCATGGCCCTCGTAGGTGATCCCCAGATCGCGGCAGAATCGCTCCACTCGCACGGGGCTGCGGTTGTTGGACAGGATCATGACCTCCACACCCGCCGCCCGCACATCGGAGAGCCAGCGGCGCAGGTCCGCGTCCGGCTCCGGCTGGGACTTTGGCGCCAGGGTATAGTCCAGGTCGCACAGCAGCAGCCGGATGCCGTGCCGCATAAAAAACGCGGGCGTGATGCTGCGGTAGCTGTCAAACACCCGGTAGGGCGTCATGGAAATGGGCATAGGTATCCGACTCCTCTCATAAAGTACAGCAGTATTGTACCACGGACATCGTGGTCTCGCAAGGGGGTACGCCTATGCAGCTGATGATCGCCGCCGCACCGCCGCTTCGCCAGATGGCCTGCGGCACACAGCTGCCCATCGCCAACGCGGCCTACCGGATAGAAAACGGAGTGCTGTGTGCCCTGCCCATGCCGCCTGCCCTGCGGGGCGGTGCCATGCTGCTCACCGGCGCGGCGGGACCCTTCAGCCCGGAAACGGCAGCCGGCGTGGTGCAGGAGTGCCGCCGCCGGAGATACGGCACAGTGATCGTCCCCTTCCCCGCCGCAGAACTGACGGAGGCGCTGGCCCAGCCCCTGCACCGGTCCGGCATCGCCCTGTGGGTCCACGAGAAATGCGCCCACACGGCTCCCGGCGCACGGGTACTGGTATGCACCGCCCTGTCCGGCGGGGATATCGAAAACCGGTTGTCCGCCTGCTGCCGTGCCTTCGGGCCGGACCGTATCGTGCTGGACCTCCAGCGCCTGCGGATGGACTTTCCTCTCCCCTGTCCCACTGGTGAGGGCATACCGCTGACAGATGAACAGCTATCCGCCCTGCAAACAGGCCGCCAGATATTCTTTTCCCGGGAGCTGGGCGCCCGGTATTTCACGTACCGCCGGGGCGGCGAGACACGGTTCGTCCTGCTGGACGACGGTGACACCCTGCATAGAAAAATCGCTCTGGGCGAGCGCCTGGGCATACACCGGGGCCTGCTGACCCTGCCGGAGTGCGCCGACATACTGCGGGACCTGACAGGATAGATAAAAGAGAAGCCTGAGAACCTATGTTCTCAGGCTTCTTTGTCACTTAATAGTAACGCTTGTTGCGGTTCTTGCGCGCAGCCTCGGACTTCTTGCGGCGCTTAACGCTGGGGCTTTCGTAGCACTCTCTGCGGCGCACCTCGGCCAGGACGCCCGCCTTGGCGCAGCTTCTCTTAAAACGCTTCAGAGCGCTGTCCAGGGACTCGCCTTCCTTAACATGGACTTCGGACATTTATGTTTCCCTCCCTCCGATACACCCGGCTCGATCCTGGGTGCTCTTTAAGAGCCATTTACATGACTAACGGGTGTATTATACCGGGGATAACACAGCTTGTCAAGTCGTTTTTTTACAAAAACGGCAAAAAAGTGTGCGTCCCGGCGGTCCGCCCTCCAGAAAAAGTATCCCCCGGCTGCACCGGGGGATACAACGCTTTATTTCGCGGGCTTCACGATCAGGTTCACCAGCTTGTTCCTGACCAAAATGGTCTTGACAACACTCATGCCCTCCGTGGCCTTTTTCACCTTGTCGCTCTCCATAGCGGCGGCCACCACAGCAGCCTCGTCGCTGTCCACGGGGACGGTGACGGTACCCTTCAGCTTGCCGTTGACCTGCACGGCCATCTCCACGTGGCTGTCCACAGTCTTGGCCTCGTCGTGCTCGGGCCAATCCATCTGCATGGCCATCTTGCCGTACTTGGCGGCAAAGCCCATGTTCTCCCACATCTCCTCCACCATGTGGGGGGCAAAGGGGCTGAGCAGCAGACAGAGCATCTCCACATCGCCCTTGGAGCAGCCATTGGCGTAGAACTCGTTGACCATGGTCATCATGGCGGCGATAGCGGTGTTCATCTTCAGCTCGTCGATATCCTGGCTGACCTTCTTGATGGTCTTGTGGACGATGGACTCGTTCTTGGCGGAGATGGACTCCTCAGCGGTGGCGATATCCTGCAGATTGAAGCAGCGGTCCAGGAAGCGCTTGCTGCCCTTGACAGCCTCGTTGCTCCAGCTGACGGCCTTCTCGAAGTCGCCGATGAACATGATGTGCAGGCGCATAGTGTCCGCGCCGTACTGGGCTACGATGTCGTTGGGGTTGACCACGTTGCCGCGGGACTTAGACATCTTCTCGCCACCCTCGCCCAGGATCATGCCGTGGCTGGTGCGCTTGGCGTAGGGCTCCTTGGTGGGCACCACGCCGATGTCGTACAGGAACTTATGCCAGAAGCGGGAGTACAGCAGGTGCAGCGTGGTGTGCTCCATGCCGCCGTTGTACCAGTCCACGGGGGACCAGTAGTCCAACGCCTCCTTGCTGGCCAGTGCCTTGTCGTTGTGGGGATCCATATACCGCAGGAAGTACCAGCTGGAGCCGGCCCACTGGGGCATGGTGTCCGTCTCGCGCTTGGCCGGGCCGCCGCAGCAGGGGCAGGTGGTGTTGACCCAGTCTGTCATCTTGCTCAGGGGGCTCTCGCCGTCATCGGTGGGCTCATAGCTCTCCACCTGGGGCAGCACCAGGGGCAGCTGCTCCTCCGGCAGGGCCACCCAGCCGCACTTCTCGCAGTTCACCAGGGGGATAGGCTCGCCCCAGTAGCGCTGGCGGGAGAACACCCAGTCGCGCAGCTTGTAGTTGACCTTCTCCTTGCCAAAGCCCTGCTCCACCACATATTTCTTCATGGCAGGGATGGCCTCCTTGACGGTCAGGCCGTTCAGGAAGCCGGAGTTGACCATGACAGCGCTGTCATCCTTGGCCACAAAGGCCTCCTTGGTCACGTCGCCGCCGGCCACCACCTCGATGATGGGGAGGCCGAACTTCTTGGCGAACTCCCAGTCGCGCTGGTCGTGGCCGGGCACGCCCATGACGATGCCGGTGCCGTAGCCCATGAGGACATAGTCGGAGACGAACATGGGCAGGGGCTTGTGGGTCACCGGGTTCATGACCTCGATACCCTCCAGCCGCACGCCGGTCTTTTCCTTGTTCAGCTCGCCGCGCTCAAAGTCGGACTTATGGGCCGCTTCCTCCTGATAGGCTGCCACAGCATCCCAGTTCTTAATGAGGGGCTGCCACTTCTTCAGCAGCGGATGCTCGGGAGAGATGACCATATACGTGGTGCCGAACAGGGTGTCGGCACGAGTGGTATAGACCGTCACCTGGTCGCCCACATTGGTGTCGAAGGTGATCTCTGCGCCGGTGGAACGGCCGATCCAGTTGCGCTGCTGGATCTTCACGCGCTCAATATAGTCCACATCATCCAGATCGTCGATCAGCCGCTGGGCATACTCGGTGATCTTCAGCATCCACTGGCTCTTCTCCTTGCGGATGACCTCGCTGCCGCAGCGCTCGCACACGCCGTTGACCACTTCCTCGTTAGCCAGCACGCACTTGCAGCTTGTGCACCAGTTGACGGGCATGGTGGACTTATAGGCCAAGCCGTGCTTGAACATCTGCAGGAATATCCACTGCGTCCACTTGTAGTACTTGGGGTCGGTGGTGTCCACGCAGCGGTCCCAGTCAAAGCCGTATCCCAGCATCTTCAGCTGCTTGGTGAAATTCTCGATGTTGTTCTTCGTGACGATGGCGGGATGGATGTGGTTCTTGATGGCATAGTTCTCCGTGGGCAGACCGAAAGCATCGAAGCCGATGGGGAACAATACATTATAGCCCTGCATCCGCTTTTTGCGGGTGACGATATCCATAGCCGTAAAGGGGCGGGGATGCCCCACGTGCAGGCCCTGGCCGGAGGGATAAGGAAACTCGATCAGCCCGTAGAACTTGGGCCGATTGTCACCGGTAATGGCGGCATAGGGCTTTGTCTTCTCCCAGTTGGCTTGCCACTTCTTTTCAATGGCCGCAAAATCGTAATTCATGCTCGCTTCTCCTTGTATGTGAATTTTGTTTTCCGCAAATAAAAATCCCCGGCTGCTTTACGCAGCCAGGGACGTTATAGACGTGTTACCACCCTGCTTCCGCCGCAGATCGCTCCGCGGCGCTCCGTGTCTTCCCTTCGAAAGACGGCGCTGTAACGGCGCGCACCCGTCCCGCCCTGTTCAGGTGGAAAGCTCCGGGACCAGTACAACAGAGCGTCCCCACCGGCTCGCACCATACGCCGGCTCTCTTCGGGTGGATGATCTCTGTCTTTTTCCCTTCATCGCTTCTGACAATATCGAAGTCTATTTTAGCGCATTTTTGCCGAATGTCAACCCCGTTTTCCGGGAAAACCGCCGAAAACACTTCATTCGTGCTCGTCGATGACGCCGCTCAGGTCCACGCTCTTGCCGTCCTGCCACAGACGCTCCAGGCCGTAGAAGGCCCGGGCCTCTTGATTGAACACATGGATGGCGATGCAGCCGTAGTCCAGCAGGACCCACGTACCGCCGCGATAGCCCTCCCGGTGCAGGGGCTGCTCACCGGCCTCCTCTGCCAGCACCTTTTCCACATTGTCCACCAATGCGTTGATCTGGGTATTGCTGGCGCCGGTGGCCAGAACGAAATAGTCCGCCAGCGTGGTCAGCTCGGCGATCTCCATCACACGGATCTCCTTGCCCTTCTTATCGGACAGGGCGCGGGCGGCCAGCAGCGCCAGTTCCTTCGGTGTTTTCATGATATCCCTCTTTTCATCAGATAGTCCCGCGCGTCGCGGGTCATGTGGTGGACGGGGTTACCCATCTCCTCCATCTCATCAATGGTCATGGTCAGACCCATGAGCAGTCCCCGGTCCAGATCCTCATATACCGTCCTTCGCAGCGCCTCCACCCCGGGAAAGTCCCGGGTGGGCTCGATATAATCCGCCAGATAGATGATCTTCTCCAGCAGCGTCATATCCGGTTTACCGGTGGTGTGGTACATGATCGCGTTATACACATCGTCGTCCACGGCAAACACATCCCGTGCGATGGCCGCGCCGGTCTTACTGTGCAGCAGCTTCAGCGCCTTCTGCTCCAGCTCGTCCAGCGGAATGTGATACTTCTTGCACAGCGCCAGCTGCTCGTCCATATCCAGCTTCTTGGTACAGTCGTGCAGCAGCGCGGCGATACGCGCCTTTGTCACGTCCGCGCCGTATCGCTCTGCCAGGCGCACCGCCTCCTGTTCCGTGCCCAGCACATGGGGCATCCGCTTGGGCTTGAGATAGCTCAGCGCGATGGGCCGCAGCTCCTCCGGCGTCAGGTGCGTCAGGTCCGTATGGGTACCGTACAGGTGCTCCCGCCGGATATAGCCCCACACCGGCGGCGGCAGCAGGTCCTCTCCCCCGCCCTGTGCCAGCGCGGCGCGGACCTCGGTGGAGGAAAGCTCCACCACCTGCGGATTGGGCACCACGGTCACCTGCGCGCCGAACTCCCGTTCCAGGCGCGCGCTCTGCGCGGCAAAGGCGGCGGACTCATCCTCCGCCTCCCGGCTGAAGGGCGCGATGTGGGCCATGGCCATGATCGCCTCCGGCCTGCGCCAGTTGTGCAGACTCAGAAACATATCCGAACCCATCAGCAGATACAGCGTGTCATCCGGATACTGCTCCCGCAGCGCCGCCAGCGTGTCCGCGGTATAGCTGACGCCGCTGCGCCGCAGCTCCATGTCACTGACCTCCGCCCGCTTCCCCAGCGCCGCTGTGGCCAGCACCGCCATGTCGTACCGCTGCCGCGGCGCGGCGCCGCCCTCCGGCAGCGCCTTGTGGGGCGGCTGCGCGTCCGGGACCAGCACCAGCTTGTCCAGCCCCAGGACCTCCATAGCGGCCTTGGCCGCCGTTACATGACCCACATGGGGCGGGTCGAAGGTACCACCGTAAATACCGATGTTCATACGCTTCTCTTCGCCTTGACCAGTTCGATCTTCCGCTTGCTCTTGTCGTGCTGCATCCGGTAGAGCACGAACTTGCTGCCGATGACCTGCACCACCTCGCAGCGGGCGGCCACCGCCAGTTCCTCCGCCGCCTCACGGGCGGTCAGCAGCGAGTTCTCCAGCACCCGGCCCTTGATGAGTTCCCGGGCCTCCAGCGCGTCGTTGACCTGCTTGACCAGATTGTCGCCGATGCCGTCCTTGCCCACATGGACGATGGTGTCCATATTGGTGGCCAGTGCGCGCAGCTGTGCGCGTTGTTTGCTTGTCAGTTCCATATCATTGCTTCTCCAAATACGTTTTCAGTTCCGCGGCAAAGGCCCGCAGGGCACTGCCCCGGTGGGAAATGGCATTTTTCTCCTCTGCCGTCAGCTGGGCGAATGTCTTTCTCCGGGACGGCACGAAGAACACAGGGTCGTACCCGAACCCGCCGCCGCCCATAGGCGCAAAGGCAATGGTCCCGGCGCAGTCCCCCTCCGCCGTCAGCGTGTCCCCGTTGGGGAAGGCGCAGACGATGGCCGTGTGGAAATGCGCCGCCCGGTTCGTGGCGCCGCGCATATTGCTCAGCAGCAGCCGGCAGCGCTCCGGGTCGCTGTCCAGCCCGCCGTACCGGGCGGAATACACCCCCGGCGCGCCCTGAAGCCAGTCCACGCACAGTCCCGAGTCATCCGCGATAGCCGGCAGGCCGCTGGCCGCCATGACGGCGTTGGCCTTCAGCGCCGCGTTCTCCTCGAATGTGGTCCCCGTCTCCTCCACGTCGACATCCACGCCCACGTCGGAGGGCATGACCACCTCCACGCCCAGCTCACCCAGAATGGCCTGCATCTCGGCCAGCTTTCCCTTGTTGTGGGATGCCAGTACAAATCTCATAGTATCTCTCCCAGTATCTCCTTCTGCTTCGCCAGCAGCTCGCCGCACCCCTTGGCGCACAGCGCCACCAGTGCCTGCTGCTCGGCCACGGTAAAGGGCCGGCCCTCACCTGTGCCCTGTATCTCGATCAGCTGTCCCTGCTCCGTCATCATGCAGTTCAGGTCCACCTGCGCCCGGCTGTCCTCGCTGTACTGCAGGTCCAGCAGGGGCACATCCTCCACGATGCCCGCCGACACACCGGTAACATAGTGCAGCAGCGGCAGCCTCTCGATCACGCCGTCGGTCACCAGCTTTTTGCAGGCCAGCGCCAGCGCCGCGAACCCGCCGGTCACGGATGCCGTCCGCGTCCCGCCGTCGCCCTGCAATACATCGCAGTCCACGGTGATGGTCCGGGGCCCCAGGGCCGCCATATCCACCGCCGCACGCAGGCTGCGGCCGATGAGCCGCTGTATCTCCGCACTGCGGCCGGACAGCTTCAGCTTGTCCACGTCCCGGCGGCTGCGCTCCCGGTTGGCCCGGGGCAGCATGGAATACTCCGCCGTCACCCAGCCG